>TBL_comb47_HYPODRAFT_10000165_pt1 | contig 84211 bp, 77 predicted proteins | sample TroBogypolimnion_40_FD_10682 | JGI IMG/M metagenome (IMG submission 10682) | reverse complement strand
CCACCGAAACATTAATAAAGCATAATCCAAAAAATCTTCAAAGACCGTCCATAACTGCTGCGTGTATGCTAACCGATCAAGAGCCTTTGCGAAGTCATTTTTTGCTTGAGCTGATGATCTGGTTATTTGCTCCATTATGCAGTTTGTTTTAAGTCACCGAATAAATACCAATATCTAAAAGCCAATTCCTGGTACTTCTTTTTCCCATCTGTATAGATGGAATCATTCCTTTTGATGGGAACTTTAAAAATTTTGTAATTGACTTTTGAAATGAAAATCAGAATATCATTATTCCTGTTTTCCAGATCCATGTACCAGGCCCGGGATCTGTCGTAAGCAAAATATCTGAGTGCCTCTTCTACCTGCTTCTGTGTTGTGCATGCAGTTGATTTTATATCACCGCTCAAATCGATATCCGGACGGAATAGATCCCATTTGCATTTTGCAGGTAATGAGAATTCAAAGCCTTCATAATTGATACTGAATGAAGGATTATAGCTGATGTGTTGAAATTTGCATTGCTTAACAAACTGACTGCAGAATGGATCTTTATAAAAAGCCTTCTTCATTTCCTTCGCACATTCAAATTCTTCTTTGCTATAATTATAAGTTTCACCTTCAACAGTCAGTTTGAAGAAATTAACCTTTTCAGGTTCAGTGATCATTGCATCAATCAATGTACCGTTAGCATATGCCTTTTGTAAGTCAATGTATTGTTGAGCAGGCATCCAATACTTTTCCAGCCATGATAGATCACTGTTGCTCACAGCTGGAAAAGAACGGTAGTTGGTATCGTTGATTTGTTGAAACATTATTTCACTTTGCGATTTACAGCCTTGAATGATTCTTCATACTTCAAAAATTTGCTTTCGATTTTGGTACCATCTTTATGGGCTTTCTTTTCTGCCCAGGCTTTCATCTGATCAAGTTTGGTATTACCAATTTTGTCTACTGGCAAATTCTTTCCTTCATTCTCAAACCACAATGCGAATAATTGAGTATATCCAACAGGATGTAAAACTGTTATTTCAAAACCCTGACGAACTTCAGGAGCTGGAGTAGTTTCTGCAAGAGCAGCTTCCTGATCAAACATTACCATGGTTTGTTCACCTTGTGCTTTGATATCAATTTCCTGTTGTTCCTTGGCCTTAAATTCTTCAGCCTCTTTTTTCAACCGTATCTGTTCTTCTTCTTCCCGGCGCTTCTGTTCTTCCTGAAGCTGCAATTCTCTTTCCTTGGCCATCCGGAGATTTTCTTCTGCAATCTTTCTTTGTTTTTCATCACGTTCTGCAGCAGCTTCTTTTTCCAAACGTTCTCTTTCATCAGCCAATCTTTTTTGCTCGATCAGTTCTGCATGCTTGGATGGAAGTTGTTCAACAATCGTTGTTTTAGTTGCAATCATTTCAGCTTTGTACTTATCATTCAATCTTTCATAAGCACCTTCCAAAGCATCTGTTTCAATGGCTTTTAATTCCTCTGCATTATGCAATGAAGAATAAAGACCGGCAGAAAATTGATCGAAATGTTTTTTGCTGTATGTGGGTTCGTATTGTCTGATCGCTGCAGCATTATCAGCGAAGTTTTCCAACTTCAAATCATTGAGCTGATTTTGGAATTTTGTTTTTACTGACAGTAAATAATCATTGAAGTATTTGGAAAGCTTTGATTCAACAGAAGATCTTAATTCAATTGCTTCTTTCTTTTTTGCAGCATCCCTTTCCGCTTCTCTGCGTTTACGTTCCTGTTCTTCTGCCATTTTTTTTGCATAGGCATTTCTTTCTTCCTGAATTCTTGCAGGAATGGTTCCAGGCTTTTTAACATCCAAATCATTTTCAACTGTAGTGAACATTCCTTTCAGTTGGTCCATGATCTGAGTCACAGCTGCTCTGCTTTCATTCATTTCTTTTTTTGCAGTAGCAATATTTGTCAGATACTTCATTGCTCTTTCGTCCAGTTTCGGATTCATACCGGTATTTGCAATTGCCGAAAGAATGTTGTTCCCAACAATAATCGCTTTGTCTTTTCTTGTCTGATTCGCTAATAAAATTTCAGGACCGGTCTTTAAGACATCCAGAGAATTTTCGATAATAGCTACTTGATTATTTTCAATTGTTGTTTCCATAACATGTAAATGGGTTTGTTAGAAATATTGTTTAGAAATCATCATCATTAAACACCTTTCCGTTAGTGGCTGCAGGTGTTTCCTTTTGCATAAATTCTTCATCATCTACAGGAGGACTTACAACCATAGCAGGTTTAAATTTTGCATCTGCTGCAGGTGTTGGTAATGATTGTTCTTCCAAACCATAAATGTCCTGTTCAACAACATCGGCATCTTCATCAACTGTATCAGAAGCCAATGCAGTGAATTTTGATTTTTCGAGTATGCGGAGTTTTGGATAACTCTTAAAGGCGTGCTTAATTGTTTTCGCCTGAACCATTCCGGGAAGACCATCAGTCCAAGCTTTAGAATTCGGGTCTTTGGAAAACTTACGAAGCTTTTCAATTTCCGGCATTGTCAATACCTTATAATCAACTGAATCATCGTTTCGAGTGATACGGAGATAACAAGCAATGATCACTTCACTCTTTCTTGGAATGGTAGCTTCATGATCAACAAAAACATTTCCGCCACGTGTTCCAATTTTGAAAAGATCACCTTCATAAACTAATACCGGATTATCAGCATATTTGATTTGGCCTTGTTTCATGCGAAGAAGTAATTCGCCCTGGCCACTGATTTGTAATTGTGCTCTGCTCTCCCATTTAGGAGAATCTTTTGTTCCTGCATTTACATTATAAGGAACCATGTACATGTGCTTCATGGTAGGATCAAAACTTAATCCGTTTACAGCTCCATCGAGAAAACAACCATAAAGACTAAGCTTGCTACATAAAGAAAGCTTTTGATTTTCCTGCAGCATTTTTGCGAAGTGAAATTTTTCAGCTTCGTAATATCGTTCTCCGGATTTACCGTTGAAAGTCACATACAGACTTTTGAATCTGACAGCGACTTCAGGAACATTTACAATTTGAGTTGGTGCTGCAGCTTCCAACTTTTGAATAATTGTAACTTTTTGACTTACATTTGTGTTCATATATATATGGTTTAAAATTTTTTTGTGAATAAAGCCGCCGGCAAGCGGCTTTATTTTTTTCTCTCAATTCACTTTTTAGTCAACGGCAGTTTCATCACCACCACCTTCTTTCTCATCATTTTCTTCATTTGTTTCTTCTGAAGCAGATTCTTCAACTTCTACTTCTTCTTCCTTTTCTTTTGGATCGAAATTGTTATTCATGTTTGTTCGGTTTTCCCAGAGCCGATATGGTTTAGATTTCAATATTTTGAGTGTGCTAATTTTTAAAAAGCCATCCTCACGTTCACGTCCCGTAAGGATGGATGATCAGTTACTTTCCAATTTTTCTGACACGATAGTCAGTCCGACGTACTTCTTCTCTGATTTTTCATTCAGCTTTTTTAATTACTAACCATTAAATGAAAGCTGAATAATTTATTTGTTGCGAGGGCGGGAATCGAACCCGCGACCTGAGAGTTATGAGCCCTCCGAGCTACCGCTGCTCTACCTCACGATGTAGTCAATCCGTGGAAACAGATTGACATTTTCCTTTATCCAAAACCCTATATTTAAAAGAACTTTTTTCAATTCTGGAGGAAGTGAAAACCTCCTCCGTTTGTTTTTACCTCTAACATTTATTTATGAACAACCTTCTTTATTCGATTTTAGAAAATGCTATTTTACATCCCATTCGTTCCAATCATCCGGATCGCGTTCTGTATAAATTTTTTTAGTCGGCTGTTTGCCTTTATGAAATCCGAACATATCTTCATATCCTTCCGGGATTTTATCAATTAAGTTTCCAATCCAAATACATGCAGCAACTGTTCAAATCAGAATAACTGCGAGTGTTTTAAGATTTTCTGCGTCTGTTGCAGTGTGTGTATTTGCGGCGATAATTAAGTTGATTATACTTCGCATATGGCAGAGATTTTTTATAGTTAAAAATGAATTTTGAAATCAGTAATAACATAACTGCAATCACAATCCCGAATAATGCATCATTACTATATGGTGCTGGTCCAGTCATCAGTTAAGCAATGCAGCTACTTGAAAATATTTGTTAGCCATTCTGATCCGGCTCTCAATATCTAAACCAACTTTCCAGCCTCTTGCAACTGCCATCATCGGAGCCAGAGTCATCATGATCTTAGTTGCCGGCATCGGTACTAATTGAACTTTGTTTGCTTTAAACATTTTTCGCTTTTTTATAATTAAGAAATACGATCAATCCTACAACCGTAAGAGATAAAACTCCCATCACTACCATTCCAACGATGATGATAAATTCGATTTCTTCTTTTGTTAGTTGTTGATTCATCGCTTAATTCATTTGTGTTTGAAGTGGTGCAAACCGTACTAATTCTTTGTAAGCATCCTTTGCAGCAACATTTACTGTTTTAAATGCTTCGATGTTGTCGGTCACATTGATCAAATCCATAGGATTGAAAATGACCTGATCAATAATTACTGATGGAAGATTGTCGTTTGTCATGAAGCCATGACACCAGGCTCGAATAACAGTGACCTGAGAAGGTTTGATTAACAATTCGTCTTTAATTCTTAATTCAATCAAAAAACGTCGTTTCATAATATAGGGTTTATCAATGAATAATCTCTTCTCTCTGCAACTCTGCTTGTTGCTGAAACCATTGACTCAATTCTTCTGCTGTAACAAAACCATTTTCAAAATCAATATTCTCGTCAACCATATGAGCATCTTCTGCAGTGTGCAATAATCCATCTGCACCTACATAGTTGCCATGCTTTTCGAGTTGATATTTGATATATGGATCCATTCTCATTTTGCTCTTTTTAATTCAGCAGGTTTTCTAACTGAACCTGTTACTTCATTCATTTCAAAATGATTTCTCAAAGAAGATTTTCTTGAACTCCGGGAAGTGCTTGCTTCACTCCCCAGGATATGTTCAAGACTTTCCAATCTCTGCAGATTGGCAATCGTGCTTTTGCGGAGCGTCGATATTTCTTTTTTGATAATATTTTGCTGTGTAGTTGTCATTATGCTACTGCTTCTTCTAATACTTCAGTTAATAAATCATCAACATTCACGTTCACAGATGCTGCGATTATCACCAAAACAGAATACATGGTGAGCATTTCGGAATCGTTATAAAACCAATTCCTAACAGTTCCGATACTCTTTTCAGTCACCTTAGAAATGGCATTTAATACATCGCCATTATTCCTTACCTGCTGGTTGTAGTCGGATTTAAGCCTTTGAATTCTCATGTTTATTATTTATTTTCGTTTCACAAATATATGACACTATTTATAGAAATTCTACTTTTTATGGAATTTATTTTTATTAACACGAAATCCACAGAATGTCAGTAAGTGATAACTTGAAGGTGATAAGGAAGCGTGAAAAGCTTACACAGGAAGCCTTTGGGACATTATTTGGCTTGAAGCGGAGTACTTATGCGGCATATGAAGACGGTAGAAATGAGCCGGATTTGGAATTTCTACAAAAAGTAGCAGAGAAATTTAAGGTCTCAATAAATGAATTATTAATAGGGAAAAGGGGGGATGATCATCGTAGTGATTCCCATTTTAATATTGTAGACCGATCAATGATAATTGTAAACAGAAGGGAATTGGCCAAACTTATGTCGAAAGTTTACGGGAAGCCTTTGCAACAAGTTTTGCACGAACTTGAAGAAAATACCACAATTCAAACGAACGAACTTTTGAAGTAGATTTTGACTTTTTTTTCTTTTGCATAGAATTGAGATTTAAAAATTAAAAATAAGACACCTTCTTTAATTACTAAGAATTTTAGCATTGAATGTGAAAAAAATTTTAATGGGGACGGCAAATTAATATGCAATATTTTTCAACGAAGATGATTTTCGTCATGAATATTTAACGATATGGAAGAACAGATTAAATGCCCAAAATGCCAATCAACTCAAGTGTCAGCACATAAGAAAGGCTGGAGCTTAATGACCGGATTTATAGGCTCCGGGAAAGTAAAAATCACTTGTTTAAAGTGTGGGCATAAATTCAGCCCTGGCAGAGATTATGATAGTATTCAAAAACAGAATGAGAAAGCTGAAAAGTTTAAAAAGGATCACCCTGTTATCTTTCGTCTGATCATGGTCGGCCTTTTTATCTTGATGGTAGTTATTGTATTTAAGGCATGTTCCTGATTATTCCTCAAACAAAAACTCAAACAAACAGCTTGAAAAAGCGATAAAATACAACGTCGACAGTTTTATAAAATGCTGGTAATCAATTTCAATTTATAAGGAGATAAAGGTCTTGCTAAATCCCTCTCTCTCCGCTTTTTTTTGAAATCCTTTACTGGCGTGCATTTGCGGAGCGTCGACGTTGAAACTCAAACAAAAACTCAAACGTCACGTTGTATGTCACAAAGGATTATTTACACCTCGCCTGCTATATGCAGCTACGACCAATCTATTGAAAAGAATTGGTTTGTTTACTTCGATATCACAGATCCGGAAACAGATGTCACCATCCGAAAGCAATTTCGCGGAGGCATTAACTATTACAAAACCGTGAAGGATCGCTCATTCGCTGCAGAGCAGCTCCGTCGGCATTGGGAAGAAAAATTAAAGAATGGCTGGTCTCCTTTTGTACTTTCCATCAATACATTGAATAAGATGCGATTCAATGAAGCAATTGATTTCGCACTCAGTAAATGTCAGTTAGCTAAAAAAACAAAAGCTGGTTATTCCGGGACTGCAGAATTTTTTAAAGCAGCTGCAAAAAAATCAAATCTCGATAATGCATTGATGATCGGAATAAAACGGCAGCACATTAAATTATTGTTGGACCAGATCAAAGCTGAACGCTCCTGGTCAAATCATGCCTATAATAAAAATCTTGGTTACTTCGCAGGGATCCTTTCTCGGTTAGTTGATTTTGAAATCATCGAACATAATCCTGCACATAATATTAAATTTCTTCCTGTTACAGAAACAAACAAATATGAAGCTTATACTGAAGATGAAAAGATAAGAATTAGAGAAAAGTTATTGGCTATTCTTCCATCTTTTTTTACTTATCTCATGGTAATTTATCACACCGGCATCAGGCCAAAAGAAGCACTTGCATTGAAAATTCGGGATATAAATTTTGAAAGGCGACTCATTCTGATCAAGCCGGATCTGGAAGAAGAAAACAGTAAAACAAAAACTATCCGGATGGTCCCTATTAATGAATATTTAGCAGCATTGATCCTGCAGCATGTATCAGGATATCAGGAAAAGGAAATGTTTGTTTTTGGAAGTCCTTTTGATTCTGGCAAGGGAAACAGAGGATCAGAAATAGGACACAACGGATCTACCCGGACTGATTATTTTAAACCATCATTCACTCATTTAAAAAGAGATACTGCAACCAAGCTTTGGAAAAAGATTGTGATCGATGGAATGAAAATTAATAAGTACATGTATGCAATGAAACACACCGGAGCTGATGATAAAATTCTTGCCGGTATCAGCTTGGATGCATTGCGTCATATGTATGGCCATACCAGTAAATTAATGACGGAAAAATATGCAAGAAAAGTGAAAGATGTTTATCGAGAACAAATTGTTGTGAACTCTCCAGACTTTTAATAAAAAAGCCCGCTGTGGAAACAGAAGGCCGTAAATTTTAAACCCCATATGAAAACGACTTTAGAAATACAATTTCAATTTCGGATAATACGATTTGATCAACTTCTTTAATGTCGGAAGATCTGTTTTCATTTTACTCCAATCAGTATCTTTTGTTTCTTCATTCTTTCCGAGATATGCTTCGATTGAACCATTGTAAACAATCACTTTCCAGTAATAATCCGGAACCGGTACATCAACCATTTTTTCATTACCGTACAAACAACCGGTGTAAACATAAATGCTGTCATATTTGAGTGCAAGAGTCTTTAAAACATATTGCTCCAGCTCTTCCCATGGGTGTTCATTGAAGAAACTAAATTGAGGTGCAGTATTTGGATAAAGCATTGATTCCTTAGCTGCTTCCAATTCAAACCCGAATGCTGTGTATGGTGAAAGATGACCTTTATCATAATGACCATTATTCCGATATTCTTTATCATTTGCCACTTGGTATTTTTCATCGATCAATGGATCCTGATGGAAGCTGGCAACTGTTGACCGATCAATCTTAGTGGATGAAGTTGCATGAGCAGTTGTTTGAATGTATGAGCTGATCAGTGGCGATCGCAGTGAGGTATCAAAGTCAAGCGTGTAATACTTATGTGTCACTTTGATAGTGTGTTGGCTGAAAGCTAACACCGGTAATAATAAAAGAAAGATGATTTTTTTCATTTTAGGTTGTTTATTGATTTTCGAATAATCCGTTAATCCATCCTCTCAAAAAAGGGCTGAATTTCTTTGGATTTTTATTTGTGATGGTTCGATAATAATTAACACGGATCTTGAAAAAGTTGGCCCGGGTTAATGCAGTTCGAAGTGAATCATTTTCATGTTTCAGACTATCATATCTTCTATGAGCAACGATAAAAGCACTGTCATAATTATTTATCGTAATTGGAATAGTGTCTTTATCTACTATCATACTTATAGGTTGTTTATGAAACTCGCCACAACCAAAAGAAGCAATTAAAATAAAAATGAACACAGTTAATAATATTTTTCTCATAACTTATTGTTGAGATGATTTAAAGTGTTGTTATCCATTTTCCCTGTAACTATCAAACCAGCAGCTTCCTGAATTTCTCTGATCCCGGTTATCTCACCCTGATTAACACATGCATCGTATAAATCATTGGCAATTCCCTGATCATTGATTTCATCGCCTCTGAACTGATCCCAATATTCAGGTTTGAAAATGGCTATTGCATGTTCACGAGGCAATGCTTTCATTTCTTCAATTGAGGCTTCGTGTCCTAAGAATTTTGAATATTCTGGAGCAGTAACTCCTCTGTTTGTGCCTACTAATTTTCCGACACCCTGCTTTCCACCGGTCCAGTTGCCATCATCTTCTGGTTCATTACTCCAACCGCCTTCGATTGGTTCTCTGCGTTTGAATGCGATTTCAAAATTTGCCATCAATCATCATTTTCTTTGTGAAGAATAAAAGCCAAGATTGTTGCGATCACTGCAATGCCGATTATTATAGGCATCACAACTTTCATTTTATCAACTTTTCGGCTTCACTTATAACACTACTTGCAACTCCTGAAGCTGCTCCAGCTGGTGTTGCTCTATAAAAAAGTTTGAAAGCAGTAAATCCGATAACTGCCGCGCCTATTCCGATCACAATCCACATCCACATATTTTTTGCAGCTGTGATATCATCGATCTCTTTTTTATCATCAATGTTTTTTTGTGCTAACTGGCCTTTTAAATTACTTGCCTGTAATTGCCATTGTGCAGATTCGTCCCTGGCTTTTTGCAATGAATCTTTCGCTCTGGCCAGCTCTGCAAAATCTTTTATGTATTTTGGTTGATAAACAGTATCTGGCTTTTGATTCGGAACAAATAATGATATCAATCCGGATGTATCAACAGTTAAATGAACTCCTGACATGATAGTATCAACAGCTTTGAATTTTGTAATTTGAACAGTTGACTTTACAGTGTCTTTCTTTCCTGGAAGAAATTGAACGGGACCAAGTATTGTATCTCTGGTTGGTGGATGAGTAAGAAAATATGCATTCATTACACGATCCTGAAGTACTACATTTCCCAAAACACGATTAACTGCTGAAGTATCTTTTTTTGCAACACTGCATCCCATCACACTCGCCATCAGATAAATCAATAAAATAGCAAGCGCTATTTGAATAACCTTCGGAATTTTGGGCATTTGAATGAACCCGTTTGCTGTGTTCATGATAAAAAGTTTAAAGTGTGCGACGCTAATGAGTCGCACACTTATTAATTACTTTGATACCGGTACACCCAATGTTGATTTGAGGGTAGTAACAATATGTGTTAAGATGATACCGCCAATCATTATTGCCAAAGCTTTAAGATCAACGGGCTGTCCTGTAACCCATGATGCACCCCAATTAGATAAGGCTGTGCTTACTGCCATCAGTAAAGTTTTGAAGGCATCCAATTGATTGTACTTTCCAAGCAATGAAGTTGACGGCCAGATGTAGTGTTGGGCAATATAGCCGACAACGTTACCTGCTGTAATGATCCCCAATACTTCCAAACAAGGAAGTGATAAACAAGGGCTTGAATTTGTGAAATACGATAGTAATAATGTTACGATCGCAATGAGTAAACCTTTCCAAAAAGTGTTCATAGTTGTATTTTTTAAGTGATTGAAAAAAAATTATTTTTTCAAGTAAATGGCTGCCAGTGACAATGCTGCCATTCCCATTGCTCCAAGAATGATATAAATAACTCTGTCACGGCCACGATTCACATCTTTGTTTTCTTTCAATATCTCAACATGAGCCTCCGTCTTTTCAAATCTCGATTCAAGGGATGTCACTCGGCCATTAGTCTTGGTTGTCTGTATTAATATTTTATCGAGTTTTTCATCGAATTTTCCATCTATAGCTTCGAGCCTTTCTATTAAGTAGCTTATCCCTTGTTCCATGCTGTTGATTTTTTGAATTAGTTATTGAAATTTTTTACTTTTTAAACACAGGATTATTCTTTGGATCAAGAATGTTACTTGTTATACCGTTGACGATTCCAAAGATTGTATCGGTGTAAAGCCTGCTGTGAAGTGTATCGATATTTCCGGCACGGAGACGAAATGCATTCGCCCTGATTCTATCTAATTTCCATGCCCAAATTTTTGATGTGTCTTTTGCGATCAGCACATCATTTGTATCACAAATAACATTTCCATACTGATCAATTTTTTTAGCCGTTGAAGGCTTTAAAAAGTAGGTTGCAGTGATGCAGATAACTGCTGTGATTACGATAGCGATGATTGTTTTCATTTTGGTTTATTGTTTTAGTTAGGAATATAATTTTGAGTTGAACTTGATGTTGGTGAAGTGGTTGAAACATAAGCGCTATTCGGTGGATAACCGCTTCCTGATAATCCACTATTGAATGTGACTGTATGCGTGCCACTGCTGATCACTCCCGTTGCAGTCCAAGTGTTGCCGTATAAATCTTCGAAGTAAACAGTAACGGTTACATTGGTATCTGTATTAACGGTTGTTGTGTTTCCTGCATCGCTGTAAGTTGTAACGGTTGTGCTTTGGCTTCCCGGTGTGAAAGCAGAAACGTGAACATAAACATCAGTTAGACCGCCTGAACAATTTGTTAGTCCTGAAACGTGGTTGCTTCCATCAATAGAGAAGTATTGTCCTGCTATAAAGAAATAATTTCCTGTTCCACCTCCGCCGCTTCCATAAGCAAGTGCAGTTGTTCCGCACACATCACCGTATAGTGTAATGCCATTGGCGAAAGTTCCATTCCAATAGATAGTTGCTGTTTGTGATCCTGAATGCGTGCAAGCTGCTGTAGAAGATGCCCAACCCCATGAATAACCCCAGCCATCATTTGACAGAAAATAAAGCGTTCCCGAATGCGTTTGAGCCGTACCTGAAGAAGTTGCTCCTCTCTTTTCTACAAATGAAGAACTATATGGCAATGCTGTGTAATAACTATTTGTTTGATCTATGCAAACAAGTGTGGGTAGTTCAACTTTTGTGACAAAATTACTATCATCAGGTATGGATGAAATTGCTGTGAAATACCCATTAGCAGCAGCCCACTTTAATTTGTGATGATTAAAAAAAGATGTTGATGTTGTTGAACTCCAATAATCTGTTGGTGCAGGCGGTGCAGTTACAATTGGTTGTTTGTTACCGCAAAATATTGCGAGTAACGAAAATAAAATGGGTACGATTAATATATACTTTTTCATTTAATGCGTTTTTCGAATTCAATCATTTTTGTTTCTAATAATTTTATTTTTTCATTCAGTTCGTGTATTTCAATATTCTGCAAATCGTCATACATAATTGCTTTAATTCCTTTATCGTTTGTAAGCACTAAATCAGGATAAAACTTTTCAACTTGCTGTGCAATGTTTCCATAACGAAGTCTTGAAAGATTGTCCTTCATGTTGTACTGAATGAAGTCTATTGAATCGAGAATTGAGATTGAAGGATTGTAAACTATATTTGTTTTCAACCTTATATCAGAAGTACCTGCACCGCCTGGTACTGTGAGATAACCTGCAAGTGTAACTGCATCATTACTTGTTGATATTGTTATAGCATCATGCCCTGTTGTCTCATTATAAACAATATAGTTATTTGATGTAAGATTTTCACGCATTCCAACCATCCAATATTGAGTTCCGTTGGTTTGTAAACCTGTTCCTGTATAATTAGAAGTAGATGGACGATTTAATATTAATCCTCGAACACTTGTATTTATAGTGACAATTCCATTGTATGTTCCGCCTGCAAAAGTTGGACTGTTCCCTGTTCCTACACTTTGATTGATTGTATAAGCTGTGATGTTTGCTGCCGTTCCAGTCGTATTCTGATTCCATGTTGGAACTGTACCTGTCAATAAAGAATAAGGAATTGAGCCGCTTGAAAGTGTGCCTACTGTTGTCAAATTAGCACTACCCACCCAAGTAGATAACGCTGTATTTTCAACAAGAGAAAGACCAACCTTGCTTTTTGATATTGAAAGCCATGAAGGGTCAGAGTAACTTCCTGTTGTATAAACACCATTGCTTACGGTTCCTGCATTACCAGTTGTATTTTGATTGAGTGTTGGAATATCAGCCGCAACAATTGCTCTGAAGGATGGTGTTCCTGAACTTCCATTCGGTGCTGCAAAGAAATAATTTGCAGTTTGTGAAGTAAAAGAAGCTTGCGCTCCAATAGATGCAGGCGTGATCGTTCCTGTGCTTACTGCTGTAATCAAACCCTTTCCATTGACGGTTATGATCGGCACAACAGAAGTGCCGCCAAATGATCCCGTATTACTATTGACGGTAGCTAATGTTGTTGCAATAGATGTCGCTCCTGATCCAGTGATGTCGCCTGTTAAAGAAATAGATTGATTGCCTGTTAAATATCCCTGTCCCGTAACATAACTCTGTGTTGCTAATGTTCCCGATGTTGGAAAAGTAACAGAAGTTATTCCAGTGAAAGTAAACGTGGAAGCATAAGCACCTGATAAAGTATGACTGCCACCCATTGTAAGGGTAGCACTTCCATTATTCACACCCGTACCGCCATAAGTAGGGCTGATAATTGTTGCCTGCCATGTGCCTGTTCCTAAAGTTCCAACAGAAGTCAAAGACGAAGAAACAACAGTTGAATTTAAAGTTGTTCCGGTAAGTGTTCCGGCTGCAGCTGTGATTGTGATATTTGCTGATCCGTCAAATGAAACTCCATTTATTGTTCTGGCTGTTGTAAGTGTCGCCGCTGATCCTGTTGTGTTCTGATTGAAAGTTGGAACACTTGCAGTTAATGTTGCCCCACTCTGTTCAGTAAATGTAAAAGTTGATGAAGTAAAAGTCAATCCTGTTCCTGATCTATTATAAGCTGTATTCCAGTTGGAAGAATAAGTCGAACCAACATCGAACACATTTCCGGTTAATGAAAGATAAGTTCCATTGGTGTAAACACCTGCACCTGCAATCTGTGCGAATGTAATTGCATCAGTGCCCAAGGTTGGAGAAGTTGTATTGCTATTGCTCCACTGCGTGCCGCCATTGACTGTTCCTCCGTTATCGATAAAGATTGTCGCTCCCCACAATTCAGTTCCGGTGTTTGCATCGGTTGATCTGCTCCATGCTCCAGATGCTACAACATAAATTCCATTCTGTGAACCTGTTGATTGATTCTTTACCAATACACGATCACCAACACCCACAGCAACACCGTCAATGGTTTGCGTTCCTGATAGAGTGATGTTCGCTGTTGTTGCTGCGTGTGCAGAAGCTTTCCAATAAAGGCCTGTAACGAGATTGTCAACATAATTCTTTGTAGCCGGTTGGTAAGCTGTTGAAGGATCGCCGCTTAAAGTAAATAGTCCGGTCATTGTAACACCGCCAGCTTGAGGAACATAAGTGCTCGATGCGCTGCTGGTTGTTAAGTATGTTGAGTTATCATAAGAAATTGATGTTCCTGAAATCTTTACGAAACCTGTTCCGGATAAAGCGGATTGCTTTGCATTCCATGCACTCTGATCACTTGTACTTGGTAAATAATATCCTGATGCAATAGAAATACTCGGTGTTGTTCCACCTGAAGAACTTAAACCAGTTCCCGCACCTACAGAAGTTACCTGAGCAACATTTGAAACGTTTCCTAATCCAACAGCAGAAGCATTCAACGTTTGCCAAGTTTTATCACCTCTCCAATATTGACTTGTTGTGCCTGCTGTGATGGATGGTTCTCCACCTAAGCTGCTTAATGATATTGTCCAACTTCTATTAGCTGACAAGTCGTAGCCTATACCGTTTATGGTTAAGGTAGTTGCTGCATTTGCCGGTGTATATCCTAAACCTGCAACGATAGCTGCATAAGTAATTGTTGGACCGAATTTATATTTTACAAAATTGCTGTTTGCAGTTCCTCCATGAAGTACCCAAAAAGATGAATCAATCGTTGTAAGAACGAGCAATGTTGTTGTATCGCGATAATATGCAGGTATTGCATTTCTGGCCGTTGTATCATAAACGATCTTAGTTCCTCCCTGCATGAACATCGCATAATATCCGGCGTATGATCCTGATGGCTGAACACCTCCTGAAGAAGTAATAAATACCTGACTGAATGAAGCTGTGCAGATAAATAATGATATGATGAATAGTATCTTTTTCATTAGTTGAATGTTATTGTTGATGTTGCGGAAAGTGCATTGTTGGAAATAATTCTTTCATACGAAGAAGCATATCCCTGAGCATTTGTGAATGTTACTGTGGTGATTGTAAATGCCGATGTGGACGGAAATCCGTTTACTGTGATAGTTGAAATACTTCCCAAGCTTGTCGAATGGTAATAAACAAAATATTGACTCCCGGACGGAGTTGTATTTGTTACCGTCAGCGATAATCCGTTACCATCTTTATTCAATCCCTGCACTGTAGCATCTGAAGGGCTGGAGCTGCTCACCCATCCCCAGTAACGATAATAAAACGGAGTGATATAAATCGTTCCACTATTGACGCCGCCTGCTGTAATCCTTCCGTAACAATCCTGCACACCCAGATTATTGTTTTTGCATGCACCCTGAGCATAGGCCTTATTAACATAAAATGATTGCTGTGATGTTAATGAGGAAATGGTCGTTGTATTTCCGCCCAAAGAAGACCCATTCTGATAATAAGTAGTAGTGGACAATGATCCTGCATCATTCTGCGTGAATGTTGATGATAAAGTCACTGTTCCTATGTTCGTTCCGATCTCATATAATCCGCCTCCGGGACTGGAAGAAATTCCTGCTGTTGGTGCTGTATATGTTGGATGGATCGCTTTGATCAGTAATCTTCTGAAAACTGCATCAAGTGTTGTTCCTCCGGGTAAAGTATCTCCCGTATTTAATCCGCCATTCGTTCCACCGGGGCCAAGCTGAACAACTAAGTTTGAATCCAATACAGGCTGATTAACTGCAATGACTGAATCAACCCAACGACGTGTTGCATAAGTTAGGGAATCAGAACTAAGTAATGTCCACTTAACTCCATTGCCATAATAAACTTTGTTTGAAATTTGTGCGAATCCTAATTTACTGAATGCAGTATCTAATGGTGGCTGCAATACTTTTTGAAAATAGCCTCTATCAGATCTCAAACTATCCTGCACTTTAATCCATGTCAAAAACCATTGCGATCTGGGAACCTGAACCGGAGGTTGTTGCGAATAGCAATTTATACTTAGAAAGAATAGTATTAAGATATATAAAAGCTTTTTCATTTTACTAAATTATTTAGTATTTCCGATTAAAAAAATTTATTTAGAAATGGAACACAACCCAATCAATAGAAATGTCTTGCACAACACTTGCTACCTCATGAAACAGTACATCAAAACCAGTTGTTGTTTTATTATGAACAACAAAAATTGTTGTTGCATCATTGCCCGGAGTGCCAAGTGATATCACTGTGATCAACACCAAATAATTATTATCAGCTAATGTTGTTCCGAGTGATACAGTAACATTTGTATTACTCGATGAGATATCTCCCACAACTGTATTTCCAGAAACCAATCTTTTAGCACCTTGGCTATCTACATAACTTTTTGTTGCGGCACCTTTTGCATCAGTTGGATCAGCATTTAAAACTAAGGGTCCAGTCATTGGTCCATTTGAACCATCAATTTTTAAAAATCCATTAGAAATTTGAGTCTTGGTATATAAATTATCCCAATAAGGAATTTGTCCTGCGGTTGGAGTATTGGTAACAGTTTTAAAAGCTGCGGAACCTAATGAACTTGTTGTTACTACCAATGCCTGGATCAAAGTGTTTATATATTTCAATCCAATTCTGTAGGCATTCATATTTCCTAAAAATTCAGGAGTTGTGGTACCTGAAGGAGTTGATGTAGTTACTGCCTGCATCAATGTATAAATATTCCTTGAATTACCATCGCCAAAAGGCTGTGGCATTGTATCAGTAGGATTTGCAGCTAAATAAAGGCCTTCCGTAAACGGTGCATTTATAATATAGAATTGACCTTGCAAATAAAAGATTCCCGGATTGAAAGTATTTGTAACACCGCCAATAAAATCCAATCCGCTCACAATAAAGAAATCATTCGATACTACATAACCTCCTGCAGATGTGGTGAAGGTTGTAAATCCAGCTACTGCAGTAAATACCTGCCCTACTGTATAAAGCGAAGAATTATAAGTAATGGATCCACCCATCACAACATAAGATTGACCAATAATTAAAGTGCCACCTGCAGCAATATTTGTTGTTCCGATTATTGCGGCCAATGCATCATTGATCGCTTCATTTGCTGCAACGATATCACCTACAAAACGTGGATTACCAAGTCCTGCATATTGTTTTCTTTTGAATGGCCATGTGAATAAAGACATAATTAAAAAGTTTGAATTTGATAAGGAATACCAAGCATCCGGATTTGTTCAATTGTCGCAACCATATCAGATAACGAAGCTGTAGCAACTGCCACCGGAACATTTATTGTTACCAATGTTTCATTAACCCGGTCCGTAAATTCCACTTCATCGATTGCCGGTGTTGTGGAAAAATCACTGTCGTAATTTGTTGGATGATATTGAAACATTGGATCTGAAATAACTGAAACAATGCTCTGAGTAATGAATATCCTTTTAGATATCGCATCATAAAGCATGTTTAAAACATTTGTCAATTGTCCTATCTGCCATTTGCAATTGGCAATCAACATTTCTTTATTTCTGAAAGTCACAAAATCAGCGAATGGCTGCTGGAATGGTTGAACAAAAGCCGATAAATATTTATACAAATAAGAAACGCTCCCGGAGGCATTGATGGAAAAGAAATTGCGGAGGCTTTCAAAAAGCATCTTTGGATAATCAATATTTCTGAAGTTCGTTCCCATTAAATTCCGGTATAAGAAATTTGATTTAGAATATTGGCGACATAATTAAAATAACCGCTTCCAAGTGTTGTGCTTCCTGAAAATGCAACACCATCGATTAAAGTATTATCAATAAAGAAATCTTTTACGCCTGGTACATTCGCTTTAATATAATCATTCAGATCTCCATTATAAAACACACCATCAAAACCAAATGATTTTCTGAATGCAGATAATGCATTGGAAAGGTTTGTTTGCAATGTAGCCAGATCATAAGTTGAATAATAAGTACAAATTGCAGAGAAGGAAAGCACGTTTGCATTATTCGAAATGATTGTGACCGGCAAGCCTGGTATTTCAAAATTCTGAAAATAACTTGTGAATGCTGTGAACTGTGGAATAGAAAGTGCAACTGTGTTTCCACTGGCATCCAATGTCGCTACTTTCAAAAATAATTGAGATGAATTCCCTGAAGCGATATTTTCAAAAGCTGCCTGAGCAATGATTTGTTTTGAAGTATCGATATTCGCATAAACAGGATTTCCATCAGCATCTTCAGTTAAGTTGTCACCATATTGAAATGCTAAAGCTGCTGCAGTATAATAAGCTGATTTTCCATAACGCTGCGTGCTGATCACATTTAATATTGAAGCTTTAGTATTGCTGAATTCCTGCAGAGTATTGTCCACGATTGTTCCTAATCCTTCCGCAATTTTATTTACTGCAGCTGCTGCACTCGGATTATCAAAACCAAGTGCGATTAAATTCGATTGTATCGTGTTTGCTGTTGTTGACATCTTAGAAATAGTTTGATAAAATATCTATTCGAATATTTACGGTACCGGTTCCAGTCATTGTGATATAAAAAGTTGTAGCGGATCCGAAATACTGTTTAATTGATGCAGTGGCCACGGTTGCTGAAGTGGTATCTTCTAAAATATCTGTTCCGTTAGGAGTGGTTCCGATACGAATTGTTGGAGATCCAGCAGTTGTGATCACCGACAGTTGCTCCACCCATGTATTGGCGGCAATAGCTTCTGTTGTATTACCGGTTACACCTTCCAATTTTATTGGAATAGTGAAAGCTCCGTATAGTTCTGAAAACATATCATTTAGATTTGTGCGAACTGTTAATCCAGAATCGCCATTATTTATAGTTTGCTGACTCATATTTTTTTATTTAATCATTCCAATTTTTGTTGTCTTTCCATGTTGCAATGTCATTCCAATAACCTGTTGTTAAAATCCAGAAATTGTTCAACGTGTTAAAAACCGCATTGATCAAATTGGATATTCCGACTGTGATATTATTCACAGCTTGATAACTGCTCAATTGCCTTTGACTATTACTATCGACTGTTACTCCATCAGGAATGATCACAACTGTTCCGGGAATAAGATCCGGTGTCCAGTCAGTGAAATTATTTGCAGCACAAACAGCATCTAAGTTTGCTAATGAGCCTGTGGCATTTAAAACCACATCCCATAAACTCATTCCCTGCTTTACTGTATAAGTGCTACTCATAACTTATCTGCGTTAAAATTTTGACCGTTGTTATTGAACCTCCTGAAATTATACTGCTGCTCCATTTTGCAAGCGTTGCACCATCTTGAATACATTGAGCCTGCCACCTGTTCATTTCATAAGCTGTTTTGGTATTGTTTGCATTTACAGCATCTTCCATTCCGATTCCTAACATTGGATTTGTAGGAAAAGAAACTCTGGAATATTGAATGATACCGGCATTTTGCACTGAGGGATTTTCAGTTATTGCAAAATCCATATCCGGAGTCATTACCAGATCACGAGCAACAATATCAAAATTCAGATCTTCCATTAATGTGTGATTGTTGTGTCTTCAATTTCTGCCTGTTCAGTTTTTGTCAACTTATCTCCGGCCCAAGTTGCAGCTGCAGTTTTTAAAGCTGCCCCACCATCTGATGGAACCGGTGTCCATCCTGTAAAAACATCTTTCAAATTGTTTACATCATCTTCCAGGTTATTGAGCTTTTGAGTTAACTCGGCCACTTTTGCCAATCCTCCATTCAATCCTTCATTAAAAATTGTACTCTCACTGTTGATAATAAAACTATTTGTTTCAATTTTAATACTACTGCAATTTACTAATATTTTTAGCACGCTATCGACAAATAAAATCTGTGGTCGATCCTTATTACCATCTCTGAAACTGATAAGACAATAACTATCCATATTCGGTATTTCAATGAACGAAGCTTGACTTCCCTGCAGCACTTTGAGAGGAACTTGTAAATAAGTAGGATTACCATCAGTAAGCATCTGCACATCACAAACAAATTTTGTTTCTGCTTCAGCTATATTCACAATCTTTCCTTCACAGATCAAAGAATATTTCATCATATTCTTAATTGCTCTGATCAGGCCTTGTTCAATTTCATTTTCTTTATTACTCTCATTCATTCGTATAAAACTTTTGAGTTAAATAAGAGAATTTTACTTTATGCCGATACCCGGAGGCATCAACTGTTGTTTCATATCCACTTGTCACATAATTCCCGGTCCTGTCCGGATATCTTATATCTGTATAATTGGCCTTTGCAAATAAAATCGGCATCGGATAAAGTAGTGTTGTGATCGTTCCGCCATAAACTCTCTGTTTTGCTTTATTCAAAGCTTCGTTGGCCAGCTGTGTATATTTAGTCACGTTCCTGGTACCACCGAACATTGCTTGCGTGAAAAATACTTCCACCAATTTTCCGTTCGTATCTCCTACTTCGATCGAATCTTTCAATCCGTTGTTCTGCAGGAAATAAGCTTTCACTTTAAATGTCTGAAAAACTGCTTCGGGTTTTTGTAGATCACATTTTAAAACATTGGTGTCGCTTCTATACGTTACGCTTGAAATCGTTGTGGATGCAACGTTGCAATAAAGCTGATTATCCATTAATGTGATATTGAAAAGCAATTCTTTTCTGAAATAATTCAGAATGGCCAGCGGCGACATCATCGCGAATGTGATATTTACTAAAGTGATATCAGGAATATTACCCGGTTCGAATAGAACAACATGATCAGTGTCAGTTGTTGCTCCGTCGATTGTATCATTTACGAAATTCACAATGTTCTGCAGAAGATCTTTCAACTTGATCGATGCATAAAAAGCACCGGCATTATAAAATCCTTTCGTTCCTTTTTTATTTTGCTTTACAAAAACTCTCTGCGTTCCGAACATTCCTAAATTGAAAAAATAAGAATAGTCCAAACATTTTATTGTCATCGGAGTACCTTCAACAAAATCAAAAAGAAAACCTTTGAATAAAGTCACTTGAGGATAACCATCATAGCTCGCAGTTATTAAAATCGGATCTCCTACCGCAAAAGTTTGTTGGGAATTAACGGAGTACTGAGTCAAAAAATCGTGTGAGCCGTCTTTGTATTGAATAGTGCTGATCAACGGTAATACAAGTGTACAATCAGAACCAATTTGATGGCCATCATTTTTTACATGCACTGAAACAATTGTTTTCAGCAGCTTGTTTGCAATTGTAACTTCTATATGTCCGCTTAAATACATTAGCTGATGATTAATGTTTGTCCTAAAACATTTTCCCAGGCCTTTATTCTTAAACCAATATTCTTACTACCTCTGAAAGTCATAGGTGTTATTCCTCTTATCACAACCTGTTGAATGCCTAATCCGTTTAAATAAGTACTTTGAACATTCTGCACGCTGTCCGGAAGCCAAGCTTTCTGCCAGATCTGTTCCAGGGCTTTTTGAGGAAAAATATATTGAGTCAAATCACTATTCAAAGAACCATCCGCATTTTTTTCACGAATTACACATTCAAACTCTATTTCATAAGGTTCACGACTTACTCTTTCTATAATTGATACACCATCCAATATTTTATCCATCACCAAAACTTTCTCACCGTTGATATAAATAACTACATCGTTTGGGAGTGTAATGCCACCAATCACAACTACTGAAGGATTGTTTGTCTGGTCCGGTGATGATTGTATATTAAATGCCATTATTGAACACCTCCCTGGTTTTCGCTTAAATTATTTATTGCTCTGATCATTACTTCAACTCCTTCCTGACTCTTTTCTCTCATTTCTTTTGGAACCACTCCGATATTTTTCTGCAGTGCATCATGAAAATGAATATTTATCATTTTCGCAGATCCTAAACCTCCTGATGCACCGGAAAGATTTGAAGTATTGAGTGCAGTTTGCTTCGCCGCTGATCCGGCTGCACCACCAGCAAAATTTTTCGATGGTCCTGATTGTTCTGATCCTTTGAAAGTGAGAAGATTTCCAAATTTGAATTCACTATTTCCTGCAGCTTCCTGACCTTTTTTTACAGCATCAACAATGCCGGTGGTTATTCCTTTAGAGAAATCCGCCATTGCCTTTTTCCCATCTTCAAAAGCTTGCTTGAAATTGAGAGTGAACACATCTTTGATCACTTTTCCTAAGTTGATAAAGTGATTGATCACTGTTTTGATTGCCTGCACAATTCCGGCCCACATTCCTCCCATAAATTCTCTAAAGCCTTTGAATTTATCCCAGCAATACATCAATGCAGCCACAAGGGCTACAATTAACATGATCACCCATGTAATTGGATTTGCTGCCATTGCAGCGTTCCAAGCCCAGGTTGCAATTGTTACCAATTTAGTTGCTCCTGCAGCCAATAAAACATATCCGTAATAAGCAGCTACTGCAGCTGACACCGCAATCATTACATCTTTAAAAATCATTGCTGATTCAGATGTGCTCTTAAAGAAATCAATCACTCCTTTGAGTGCTTTTATAATTCCATTCAGTATCGGAATAAGTGATACTTCTAATTTGCTCACCAATTCTCCTACAGTAATTTTTATTTCTGCCCATCCCTTTTTGGCCATTTGAACTTTACCTTCATCAGTTTTGGTCATTGCTTCAGCTAATCCTCCGAATTCGGTTTGTAATTCCTGCAGGATTACAGATTGTGCTTTTGCGACCTGACCGGTGGCCATGAAATTTTTAATTGTTTCCCTTTGTGCTTCATTGAAAACAACACCCTGACGTTGCAGTCTGGTCATACCTTTTGCCGGATCATTGAGCGCCTTACCTAACATATTAGCAGCTTCAGGAAGATCCATTTTAAAACGAGTTGCAAAATTTTCAATGGCCGGTAAAGTCTTTTCGTAAATTTCTCCGCGGATCTGTGTGAAAGTTAACAGCATTGATTCCGCATCTTCAATATTGGCACGTCCGAAAAGAACCTTCCCGGATTGCACCTTCGCCATTCTTTCTAACTCATCAGCTGATTCTCCTGCAATGCCTTTGGTTGATGCAAGTGCAGCATTAACTTTCATTGCGGATTCTTCCAGCTTATCAAATGATTCCTTTGATTGTTTAATGAATTCAAAGCCTTCGAAAAGTGCTGCAATACCTAAGCCACCCAGGATCATACTTTTCAATCCTCCGAATATTCCTTTCATTTTTTCACCCATGCCGGCCAATGCAGTTTCAGTTTTTTCAACTTCCACTTTTGCTTTCATTCCCATGGATGACAATGACTCTTCGATCTGCTTCATTGCCTGAAGCGCTGTTTGATTTTCTACTGATATTGTAAAACCGTATGTTGCCATTATTTAATCTTCTTTTTGAAATGGTGCATGCCATAGTTTTAAAACCTCTCGAAGCATGATCACATTATCCATATAATCACTAATTGTCAATTCATCAACTTCGTTCTTGCTATAACCCAAAAAAGCCCGGAACATGGTTTTTTGATATAAAACCGGGTCCCGGGCAATTAATTTATCCTTAGCCTTATCCGGCTGATCATTTATTTCATTTAAGTCTTCTTCAATTGAGAAAAAAAGGGGGCGATTTTCTCGCCAAAGAACCATGTGCCGAAATTTAGCACCGCGATATTGTCATTTAAAAACTCTGCTTTGTCCTGTTCAGTAAAATCCTTTGCATCAACTTGTAACAATGTTTCTATTGCTGCATCAGTTAAATCGGCCAGTCCATCAGTATCTAAATTTATTTTTCCTTCCTTCACATCGATGCCGCCAGTTTCAATAACAGATAATATTTTAAATGTCAATTTTCTTTGGTTCCTTTCCGTTCTGCTCAATTCATGGAATACTGCAGTTTTGGTTATCTCTTCTTCTTTCCATTCAACAGTATTACCATCTGCACCTGCAGTTGCTACTTTAGAAATAAAAGTCAGGTCTTTTTTAAAAACTTGTATCATTAAATAACATTTGTTGCAGTCCAATCAATATTCACCAGGGTTTCTTTATCCTTTGCCTTAACACTTACTTTTGATGTGTTCAAACACATGTTCAGATAAGTATAAGAAGGACCACCAACTAATGAAGTGATCGATAAGATCGCGTTAGGAATTTGTGTTGCTGATTTCAAACCTGCTTCACTTAAAATGCTGTCCATTTCACCATTCTGTAATGAGAAAGCACCGGCAAATTTGTAAGCGTTTTGTTTATTGCCTACTGCATATTGTTCACCAACAGCATAGATTAGTTCATTTTCAACACTATCATCCCAACCAATGGTATTTACAGTGCCAAGCATATAAACACCGACACCGGGAATATTTAAAGCAACCTTGTATTCGGCTGCAGTGATGATTAATAAATTTTTATTAGGCATATCTTATAAAGTTGAAGTGAATTCAATTGTACCATTAACAGTTCCCAGGATCGGTGTAGGCACAATCTTCAATGTAAAATTCATTGTCTTTGTGCTGTTGAAATTAGGAGCTGATAAAATCAATGATGCATCACTCAGATCACCACTACCGGAAGCAACATTCAATGGTTCTATAAATTCATTATAGAACTGCTGTTGTTTTGCATTCAGATATGATTGTGCAACTGCTCCGGTCTTCGTATCAATTGGAAGATTCTTGCCCATTTCATCAATGAAGAATGCTAAAGCATCTGCACTTAATGCATTGGCAACTCTGTTGAATTCCTGAGTGCTCAATTGTAAAGTTGAACTTGTACAAGTAGCTCCATCATTCCAATAGAAACCTGAATGATTAGACCAGGTGCGTAAGAACATAAACTGTTTAGATCCCAGTTGACCAATGTCACCAGTTCCGTTTGCATAGGATGTTAGATTTTGAACGGGGCTGCAATTATCAGCTACATAACCATTTGCTGAAGTAGTATAAGAAGTGAATCCTGTTACTGCAGTGAATGATTGTCCGGGATTATAAACAACTGAGTTGTATGTGATCGCTCCACCGAAAACAGTATATACATGGCCAACGATTAAAGTTCCGGATGCCGGAATAACAACACTATTGGTCAAAAATGCTGTTGGTGTGTTTACAGCTCCATCTTCTACCGCTCCAAATCCATGGCCGATAGTAATGCGTGCAAAACGACCTAATGCCAAACCAACGGCTGAAACACCGTTTGGTTGTGTGCCGGTAATACAGAGAGAAACTGCGAAAGCAGAATTGGTTGCCTGTGTACCGATCGTTGAAGGAGTAACAGAAGAACTCATGTTATAACCATCAACAATACAAGAGAATTGAAATCCCTGTTGGAATAAATTCTGTTGTGCTGTTTGCAATGCGGTGATTGTTGCAGTTACATCAGCTGGAAAATCTGCAGAAGATTGTAAAGCGCTTGGAACATCATAACAGAAGCCAATCATCTTTACTCTGTTTGCAGGATCTGCTTGAGCAGTGAACGCTACAAAAGCATTGAAAGCATTACTGGCCACAAATGTTGCAAATGCAGTGGCTTTACTTATTCCATAGATCCAAAGCAATGCACCGGCACCAGCTTGAGCATAAAACTCACTTACCTGCTGATAAACGGCAGTTTTATTTGTTGCATCATAAGCCGCATCAATACCTAATGCAGTTAGATCGCTCAACTGAGTAAGTAAATAAGGCGTATTAAGTGCGAAATTATTTGATACAGCAACGGCCTTAAAAACTATGCCCATAATTCCATTACTTGATGGAGCTATTCCGACAGAATTATTAAGGACGTTGATTACAATTGGATGATTCATTTTGAATTTTTATCGAATGATAAAAAATATTTTTATAGCCGCCAATTAAGCTATTTCTGTTCCTTTGGTTCCTTTGGTTCCTTTGCAGGCTTTTCATCAGGAATTTCAACATCGAATGTTGCTACAGAAGAACTTTCTTTTGGTTTTGCTGATTCAACAGCTTCTTCACTCTTCGCAGCCAATAACATTTTGTTTAATTGTTCTAATGAACTTGGAACCTCTTTCCCACCTTTGCCAAATTTTACACGGTATGTATGCGAACCGGTAGGATCATTTGAAAAATCTTTTCTGAAATCAGAATCTTCCTTTTTATGATAGATGTTACCATCACCATGGAAATAAACTGTTTCGTGAGCTTTTACAGCTGCCTTGATACCGTGAATATTATTAGGATGAGTCTTGAACATAAAAATCGATTTGGTGATTAAAATTTTGCGTTGTTTTATTCTTACTGTTTGCTATTGAAAATCTAAATACTTAAATGATAAATTTTACTTCATTGCAGAGCTGACGACCGTATTGACCGATCCGGAAACACTTGCTGTGCTGGATGTCATGAATTGTACTTTTAGATATCGCCCGGAGACTTTCGCCGAGTCCGCTAAAAAGTCAATGAAGTTGGTCCCGCTTGCAGACAATGTAAATGTTTTTGTATAGACGGAATTTGCTGATCCGGCTTTTACCGAAACAAAATTGTAAGGAGTATTGCCCTGGTAAAATGATGCCGTAACTGTCGCTGTGCCTGATCCAATTTTGGTCCAACCGAAAGAAACGAAAGGGATATATTGATATGATCCTGTAAAAGGAATCACATAAGCAATAGTATCTGAAACTGCCAATGTATCGGCAGTACCAATTCCGTTAACGGTATAAGGCAAAGAACCCAATGTAACAGAACTACCTCTTTGTACAGGAGCAATATTCGAATTAGTTCGTAACTGAGCATTTACAGCAACACTGAAAGTTGCCGAGATCAATAAAAGTGCTAAAATCTTTTTCATCTGTATTATTTTTTAAAAAGGTTTAAGCCCTCTTGTTATCGAGGGCTTTTTTTATTTTATTTTTTATGCATTTGAAGGATTAGAAACAGCACCGTAAGTCAACAGTGATGTACCGCTGAAATCAGCACGCAATGGAGCGATGCCCATTCTTATATCGGCACTCATTCTGTAACCGTAGCTGGTAGGATCCTGAATCATAAACACATCCAACATACCAAGACCCATTCCGATTTGTGAAGGAATAAATCCTAAAGCTGCAGAGATAGCAGTTGAAGGAATTGTACCGTTCGGATCTTTCACCTGTCCAGTTGCTGGATCGTATATTGCTACACGGCTTCTTTGAGGTAAAATAGTGCTTCCGAATTTCACAAACTCTCCACCGTCCTGATTAACCCAACGAGTTAATAAAGATTTGGTTTCAGGATCTTTCTTCAACATTGCATCCATGATAGGATCAAGAACTAATGTTGGTTTTTCACCTGCCAGTTCGAAGTTTTGATAATTGTAGATCTGTTCAATTGTGGTGATATCATTCAATACCGGAGCAAGTAAGCTACCTGTAAATGAAGGATTATAATAGAACTTATTGTAAGCTGCATTACCTCCAACTGGGAATGACATTGGTGAAGTTTGATAACCACTCAATCCTGAAGTAGTAACGATAGAAGCTGCAGGAACTGTAGAAGCTAAAGTGTAGATCAGATTATCATCAATAACTGCATTCCATTTTGCAAAAGCCTGTGCCCAACCTGTTCCCATTTGATCATACCTCAATTGATGCATGGTTAATGGGGTCCAGAGCATTGGTTGTAACCAATACGGAGTCAAAGAAAGGCTTACGGCAGTATCAGAATAACTGTAAGATGCAGGATTTGAAGGCTGTGCTCCTTTGTAGATCGTAGGATCAGCAGCTACATTTGCCCATATAATACCAGTATTTTTTCCAGTCATTTCAGCACCGAAAATTGGAATTTCATTTTTCCATGAACTGTTAGGGAACAGTTTAAAGATTGCCAATGAAAGCCATTCGATTGTATTCAATGCAGGTGAAGCCAGAGCATTATCTGTAGAAGATAAAGTACTGATTTTACGCATCACATTGTCACGGCCCATCATGTCGATTTCACCGCGACCAAATTGTGAAGCCAATTCATGCAATGTTATACCGGCACGTGCATTTGGATTAGCCTGGAAAGCACTTATTTGACTTTCAGCAACATTCATCATGATCCTGGTCTTGTCAACTAAAGCTTTGTACTTACCATCTGCCATGATAGCATTCAACACTGCTGCATAATCAGCAATATCTTTTGTACCGCCATCATTCGTAAGAACACGACCCATCAGGCGTTTGTCATTTTCTTCTTTGCTTGATGCCAATTGGCTGAAGGTTTTTCCTTGGCCAATTGATCTAACTCTTGCAGCATGTGAAGGAGCTGCAGCAAGCTTCAGATCTTCTTTAATCTGGGCAGCAGTTTTAATTTCCGGTTTCATAGCCGATTGGGTTGATTTTGTTTTTGCGGAATTATTTTTAGTCTTAGAAGATTCCTTTTCATCTTCTTCGTCTTCATCATCGTCATCATCCGCTTCAGTAGCTTTTTTATGTGCTTTTTCAGCAGCTTCAAATGCAGATGCAGCTTCTTCAGCTTCTTCTTTGGCTTTTTTATATTCTGCCTTGTCTTCTTCAGTGGCATCATCTTTTTCAGCCTTTTCTTTACATTCCTTCACCTTTTTTACAGCTTCTTCAGCTTTTTCCTTGGCTTTTTCCATTTCAGATTCAGCTTTTGCAGCCTTCTTTGATTTCAAGCCTGTTGGTTTAGGTTGAGGGTTAGTAATTTCTTTTTCTTTTTGCTGAGTAGACTCAGGTTTATCTTTTGGAGCAGGTGCTGCTTCGGTTTCTTTTTCAGAACCGCCGAACTTAATAACACCGCCTAAAGAAATGATTTCTTTCATCCATTTTGGTAACCCGGTACCATCAGACGAAACAGAAGCAGATAAAATTTCTTTTGCAGATGTTTTTTCTTCTTCAGAAGTTTCATTGTCTGCAATGATTGCTTTCATCTCTTCAATCTTAGCTGCTTTTTCTTCAGCGCTAAGTTTTGCGAATTCTTTTTTCGTAATCATTGTATTAGAATTGAATTTTAAACTAAGAGTGGTTATGGTTTTAGAAATATTTTCGATTTCACCAGAGGAGTAAATTTTTGCTTGCAATTCAACTGCATCTTCCTGAACAGCATCTTCATTTGATGGAAGTGTTACGATAGAAATTTCATACAAGTAGAATTTTTCACAGATCCTGTTTCCATCTTTATCTAATTCGTACTGATTTGCGGCTGTCATTTTCCAAACTGCTTCACCACCGATACTTGCTGCACGAATAAAACCTTTATCATATTGGGCTTTGGTGGATTTGCTTTCATCTGTTAATCCGTGGAACACCGGCTCTCCGGTCCATTTGCCACCTTCGAGTTGAATATCTTTCCACATTCCGATCGGATCAGCATTCCAGTTGTGTTGTTTCAACATCACCGGATTTTTATTGAAGCGTGTAAAGTCAATAACGTTATTGGGAATAACACCGCCTTGATCGTTTGGAGTTGCTGTAGAAAAAATTATTCTCTTCGACATGCTTTTTTATTTCTGTATTAAAAGTAGAATGGATTACTAATTTATTTAGCATTTGTAAAAGAGATTTTACTATATTTGAATAACCCATTTTTAATATGTCTCCAATTGAATTATCTGATTTAAGAAAGAAAAGAGCGTCAGCATTATTGTTTGCGCGAAAGAGATTAAGAATTACAAAATTAAAATTGTCTCAAGTAACAGGCCTCAGCCGGCCAACGATTGATCGCATTGAAAGCGGCGAATACTCCTGGAGCATCGATACTGAAATGATTTATTTATCCGGATTGAAATTGAATGAAGTGAAAAATTAATTAAAAGGCGGGTTGTCAATTTGATCAACAGTTTCAAGCGGTGCAGTTGAATCAACTTCTGAAGATGTGCCGTCATCAACTCCTACAGAATCAAAAATAATTTTATATCCCATTATCAAACCATCCTGATCCAATGCATCTGCAGAAGTAATACCTGACAAAGTAAATTTGAAACAATAATTATTTAAGATGTCGATCATTGTTGGTGAAGTAGTATTCAACCAAATTCCTTTTGAAAAATGAGAACGTATTTTATCGATGATATCTAAAAGCTGCATTGAATAGCCGGTAGGATCATCGGCTTTAGGATCCGGTGCATAGTTGTAAGAATTCATTGCAAAATTCCAATCAACTCTTGTGAGGCCTCCGGGATATTGAAGTGAGTCTGGAGCATCCAATAAATCAACAAGCAATAATGGCATTGTGTATGATGGAAGATTGCTGGTCTTGTAATCTGTTTTCAGCATGATGGTACCACCTTCATCTACTAAGAGAGCTTTACATTCTTGCATTACTGCATTTAAGATATCTCCGATCATAATTTTAGGCTTTAGCCATTGGAATGATTTTGTTTTTCTTTTCCTCAGAATGCTTTACTGCATTCAACCATTGGAATAATTGGCCGAGTTCGATCTGTTCTTTATGAGTTTGAAGCAAATCAGTTAAAGGAAGTTTGGCACTATCAACAATGTGCTTTTCATTCTCGGATATTTTTTCCACAACTAAATTTATGTGCTTGTCTACGTTACTCATTGCTAAATAATTTAGTATAAAAGTATAAAAAAATATCAGGCCTTCAATAATGTTTTTTCAGGCTTAAGCATATACACACGCTTTGTATTGCATGTTCTGCAGGTGAATTGAATCTTATTGATATCAACGGGCTCTGCTTCCCAGTTCGGATCATTGTAACAATCAACCAACTTCTGAACTTTATGCTTTTCGCATGCAGTCGGTGTTACTTCTTCACGAATGAGTTTATACTCCGGATGGTTTTCTGTTTCCATAATTATTTTTTAAAAATATTCATTGCTTTGTCTCTTTCAAAATCCACTTTCTTATAAATAGCTTTTAATATTTTGGGATTCGGCGGTTCTCCGGGACCAGGAATATATTTTCTTGGTGGAATTCCACCGCCGCCTTCATTCATTCTTTTTGCATAAGGTATCAAACCAAGATCAACACCAATATTCACAAGCTTATTCATCACTGCATATTTCACACTATTGTAAAGATTTCTTGTCTGCTCCAATAATGGATTGCTGCTTTGATAAACAGATCCTTTCACACCATGACGTTTATCATAAGCCTTATCTGTTTTTGGATTTCTTGCTTCCCATCCATTAACACCGGTCCCGGAATCATATCCCTGCAGCTTAAAATTTTCTTTTACAACTTTAACTGCAGATGTGCCAATGATCCTTGGAAGATTGTTGTTCAATGTTTCCATTGCCTGGCGAGATTGTCTCCAATCAGTTAATAATTGTGAAAGTGATTTATTGGCCATGATCTAACTAATTACTCCTTTGCGATATTTATTTGCGGCTTTCTTACTAATGGCGAACGCATCAACAATAACTCCATCCTGCGTTTGTACGATGTAACAAGTCTTTCCAAATTTAATATAATTTCTCAAAACTACTTTTTGATTTTCTGCATCCTTCCAGCTCATCCAGATCTCGTCAGGACGTTGAACAGTTTTAGGAATATTTTCAAAGCCTCTGCTATGCTTTTGCACCTCATGAAGTGAGTTGGCCGTAAATCGAATATTCGTTAAAGTTTGTTTGTTCTGGAAAATAACATCACCTGATTTATTGGTTTCATATTTCTCTTTCCATTCATTCACTGTCTCAATAAAATAATGCAAACCGGTTGCCGCTTTTATGATCGCTCCAAGGCCTGTTAAGGATTCATCGCTTTCGATATCACCTTCATCAAATAATTCTGCATTTGCTTTATTCGCATTTCCCAACACTTCAAAATAACTATGCTTATCATTCGGGAACATTCCTTGCTCTGCAGGATTATAACGGAACTGTTCATCAACATGTTCATCGAGCAATTGTTTTGCTTCTGAATTCGTGTTTACTTTTCTATTGGCGAGTTCATCATCATCGAGTTCATCACCGCTGCATCTGCAGTTCCAATCATCCGGAGGAAAGCATGCATCACCTGCAGGATCTCCTATTTTAAAAATCTGTCCTTCCAATTCTACATGCTCTTCACGTTCACGATCATCCATCACACCTTTATAAATCCAATATGGATAAAGATCAGAATCTTCCATCATACTTCTGAATCGTTCACCTTGCACGCTGGATCGTACACAGATATCTCTTTCAACTCTTAACCAGGTTTCCTGAAAAATATCAGTTACTTCTTTTGCTTCTTTATTAAACTTCGAAGGTGATTTTATTTTTTTATCTTCATCATATACCAATGATTGAAGTGTCTTGGCTTCTGCAGCTGACTTTGCCGCACTGAATTGAAACACGTTTAAAATATAGCGCTCAAAAATAGATGTGTCCCGGAAAGCTTCGAATGAAGTTTTGATTTTTGTATTGTCAACAATATCCTTGAAGAAATATTTATTATATTGTTTATAAACGGGTGTGAAGATTACTTTTCCTTTTGGATTTTGATAGATGTATTTTCTTTCATCTTCGGACAGATCATCCTCGATCAGTTTTTTCTTTTTGGTTTTCTTTTCACCTTTCAGAAAGGCATATTCTCTACCGATTAGAATTTTTTTTTTGAACCGAATAAAGATCTTTCCGGCAATACTGCAGCGAAATCACCGTCATCGATTGGTTTACCTGCAGCTGGTGTTGGAGCATCTTCGAAAAATTCTTTTACTAATCCATTTGCTTCAAAGAATTCATCAGTCAATCGTTTACCATTGGCAGTAAGAACATCAGAGAGTTGTTTGATATCTTCCATGCTCATTTGCTTTGCCTTATTAGCAACAAACTTTCCGCCTTCAGGAAGATTTTTATAAAACTTCTTTATCTTTTTGAGATACTCGTCATTCAAATAATTTTCTACGAACTCCGCAATATCTTCAATGATGGTTTCAAGCTTATCGGCATGCACATCGCCAAGCGCTCTGCTTCCTGATTTTGCTGTGGAGCTTGTAAGTGTTCCGCCCAGGATCATTTCCCGGATCTCATTCTTTTTATCTTCATTGAAATCAAGATAAATGGAATGTGCTTTTGCTGCAGTGCCGGTCTTTTCAAATTCAATCTCTAAAGACTTCTGAATATTTCCCTGAGGATCCAATGTATAAGGATAAACCAATCCTTTTGTCGGATCAGCTGTGGCCACTACATTTTCTGCCTGAATTTTGAAAGGATTATAATCATTCCCTGCAGCATCTTTTTCATTGCTGTTTTGAGGATATCCAACAGTCATTAATGGAAACGCTAATCTTCTACCTGCAGCGATCCAGCTATTATCATTCAGATTCATTTGGATGAACATTCTTGATATCGGTTGCATCCATCCGAGGAATGCTTCATATGCTGTTGATGGCTGAACAAACAATAAATTATCATGCTCACTGAAATTCACACCATCATAAAATGAATAAGTGTTTTGTTTCAACAAACGATTGATAGGATCAATGTCCTGCATCGGATATTTATAAACCTTGCCATTAATCGGATCAAAGTTCAATCCCAAAAATCCCCAGAAATGAGCAAGTGCAATTTGTTTTCTTAAATCTTTGTGCCAGCTTTTATTACATAATTCTTCGGTCCAATCCATTAACTCATTTCCTTTTTCATCAACAAACAAATATGGTATTTTTCCGATCGGAGATTCTATTGCCCGGAATAAAGATTGTATAAACGGTGAAGATTCAAACACCCATGAAACGAGTGTTGCATAAGACATTGTATATCCCTGTTTGATAGCCTGATCACAAGCATATCGCCAGGTGCTTAAATTCCATTCAACAAAATAATTAGAAGGAAATGTTTGAGAGATAACATTCAAGCCTGCACCTTTTGGAATCATGAAAGGATTCACTGCTGGTTGGGTACCGGTTGCAGGTTTTGATTTTTTATTACCATTGCCCCATCCGCCGCCATTACCTTTTCCATTATTTCCTATTCCCGGGATTGACAAAGGACCACCACCGGCAAGTTGGTGCTGTTCTCTTTTTGCTTGTATTGCAGGATCATTTAATCTGCGTTCTCTTCTGCTCATGGTTGTGATTATTGTAATACGCTTTCTTGAATAGATTCCTGTGTTCCTTCAATCATCACTTCTGATGCATATTTATTTACAGCATTCATTCCTCCATCAGCGTATAATTTTTTTAAATAGCGATAATGATTATAAGCAACCTGAACCGGCATTGCAATGATGTATTCTTTTGTAACATCGATTGGTTTTCCTTCAATTTCTTTATACTCTGTTTCATCCAAAACTTCTTGGCCAGTCATCAAATGATTTTCATGGCTTTCAACAAACCAAATAGGTAATCTGTCTGCAATTGCACGAAGTTGTTTTTGAACAGCTTTATTCATTATCCCAATGTTTTGAAAGATTGTTCAACTAAAAATGATTCAGAAGAAACACAAATATTCACGCCTGGTAATGGTAAGTTTTGTTGGCCATTACGAAGATCTCTCAATGTTTGGTCCGCCCATTTAAACATCGCTGTCATCTGATCAGAAATATTTTCCATGTTGCCAAGGATGTTCCTGATCGCCAATAAAGAAATTATTTTAACTAAAAGATTGCTTCGTGTATCTGCACTCTGTCCACCAGTGAAGTTTATTTGTGGAACAGAAGTGTACAATGTTCCTCCGGTATTTACTACAATGGATCCAACAGTATTTCCATTTAATACAGCTGTGGCCGTTGCACCACTTCCACCGCCACCAACGATACTGATCACCGGTGCTGCAGTAAAATTGTTTCCCGGTACCAAAATATTTATCGCTGTAATTATTTGTGATGTAACTATTGCAATTGCTGCAGCTGGCATGTTTCCTACCTTGGCCAATTCAGCACTTAGATCGTATCTATTTTTTAAACTTGCGATCACTTCTGATTCAGCAATACTGCATCCGGATTGAATACAATTGCTGTTGACGTTGTACTGTTTGATAAGAAATTGAGGTGAGCACCATTGTAAAAGATCATATGCTGACAGATAGCCGAAACTACCATAACTCAATACTTTTAATTGATCTGGTGTCATATATTTTGCTAAATTCTTTAGCTAAAGTAAGAAATATTTATTTATCTTCGAATTCATTTGTTTTTTTATCTTACTTGTTGCTATTGGATTTTTAAAAGCCTTTCTTCGCGGGAAGGCTTTTTTATAGGGTAATGTTCCCGGTGCGACTAATTTGTGATATCCCTCCCGGAATAAGTTTTTTGTGACGATTGACGTACATCTGATATTCCTGATAGAATGCCTGCACCATGAAATCTTTTAAAGTATCTGTTAAGTGGCCATTCTTTTCCATTGTGATTCCTTCAATGGTTGGATGTGGAACACGAATTTTTAAAATGGTACCGTCTTTGTCTGTTTTGGTTTCAATATAATCGTTGATTGATTTTTTACAGGTTTCACCGATCACAATATCTATTCCCTTCACTTCTCCGGCAAATATTGCATTTACAAAATCTCCAATCGATGAAACAGATGGAGCATAAGACAGGATCTTGTCTACTGTTTTAAATCCTGCATTCAGAATCGTTTCATTCACGATTTGAAAAAAGCTTCGTTTATTATCATCGATATTATTCCTGTTTTTTGTGGACCGGTCACCATACAGAAATACCTTTTCATTATAGCCGATATCATTCAACCATTTCACAATTGATTTCCCTGCCCATGATGCAGTGTTGTAAGGATCTTCACAAGGGATTTCATGAACCTGTTTTACTTTCCAACCGGTATCGGTCCTGAATAACTGCCAGCAAGTAACTGCGATGTAAGGATAAACGTTGCTATCTAATGAAATATGAACTGTTGTTGATTCATCATAGGTAACAGCTTTTACATGCTGATCCAGTTCAAAGTTTCGTAAGAACTCTCCGCCGGTCTTTAACTGCACATCCCAATTGCCTTCAACGAAAACTTCATATTCATAATGATTCAGATTTTCTTTTAGCTGTGGAAGATAATCTGGCTGTTCTGCCAATAATGGAACGTTGTCATAGATCCTTGATTGTATATAATGCCAGGAAGGTTTTAATGTTTTGTTTTTCCATGGTGTATAAACCAAATCCTTGAACCATCCGAATGTCGGGTTACAGGTTGCAACGATCAATGGCTTTGGCTGTATTTTTAATCCTTTGATGATATAAGATCCGGCACGTTCAAAAGCTTTGAATAGTGTGGCCTGCTGACATTCGTTTATTTCTTCAAATCCAAAACCGTTCACTTCAAAACCTTTCCATCGGTCCAAGTCTTTATCTGTGTCATAGCTCTCCGGGAAGAAAATTATCTGTGAACCATTTTTAAAAGTGCAGATATGTTGGTCCATCGGATGCGACTTGATGAAGTTTGTCGGCTTTATTTTATTCCATGATGGATAAAGATTCTTTTTGATCGTAGGAAGGTTTTTTCTCACTATCGCCCAGCGGGATCCGGGAAACACTTTGCAGAGTAAAATGAAAAGAGCAAGCAAAGCATATGTCTTGCCTCCTCTGATCGCTCCGCCAAATGTGATAAATGTATAATCTCCGGATAAGGCAGCATCTAAGAATTCCTGCTGCTTTTGAAATGGTTGGAATAATATTTCTTTTGCTTCTGCCACATTTAGAATTCTATCTCTTTACCATTGATGATGATTACTTGTTTTGGTGGTTCTGGCAGTGTATTGCCTTCGGCATCTGTCGGAGCAACTTTTATCGGTTTGCGCAATCCTTCCAACATAATGATTTCTTTATCCACGGCCACTAATGCTCTGATCCCGGACGGAGTTCCTTTATGTGCTTCCTTCAATGTTCGTTTGTATTGCTGCAGCTCGGCAATTTTCATTTTTCGTTTCTGTTCCAATTCCATTTCAGGAACTTCAGTCCACAAGTCACGGGCAGCTTTGAGCATCCGTTCTGCATGTCGTTGTTTATTTTTTTCTGAATTCGCGTTGGTCCATCCGTTCTGCAGTATCTGACGAATAATCAATGAAGTTTGATGTCCCTCAATGATCCATCCCTGGATTTGATAGATACGGCGCATGTATTCGATCTTATCGGCTTGAATTTTAGCCATTAGGATAGAGCACTTTTATTGTTGTTAAGATATCTTCCTGCTCTTGCATTACAGCGCGAAGTCTTGAAGCTTCTTCTTCTCTTGTTTTCCTGATGGACTCAGGTAAATTTTCAATAGATTGACTGCTCAATGTATTGAGTAAATCAAATCTGGATTTTCGCCTTTCTTCGATAAACTGAATGATCGGCTTTACTGTTGCTGCCATGATTTCAATTTTTTGTTTGTCGTCCATCTTTACGAATTTATTTCATAAAGATATGATTTGAGCGGCAAGGTCGATTCGAACGCCATCTTCAGTCTGGAAAGACTGACACTCTACCATTAAGCTATTGCCGCATGTAATATTTTAGGATAAGGCATTGAAAGTTTTTTACAAACCGGGATCATTGCTTTATCCAATGGAAAAATGTATTTGTGCTTATCTGTTCCTTTTACTTCGATGCAGTCTGAAACTTTCGGGCACCGTTTTGAATGGTTGTCTTTGAAACCAGTTACAGAAACGTTTCTGTTATGGTATTTTCTTCCTGTTTCCTTGTGGATGTAACTTGGCGTGTCTCCTTTTGAAACACCTGTATAATACCAGTTTGTTGCCTGATAAATGATGCCTTTGTGATTCTGGCCGGTATCGGCATAACTCACGATCAGTTTTACCAAAGGATTTAACTTCTTAACCATTGTCAGGCTGATGGAAACTGCTTTGCTGGTGCTTTCCTGTTTTCCGTTCAATGCTACTCTGACCAATTCAATAACCTGACCTTGGACCAAACCATAAGGCATTGCAATCCTGTTGGTAGCACCTTTTGAATAAACGATCACTCCGCACCATTCGTTGTTATTATTGAAAACTGAAAAACTGCAACCGCATGGAGGCATAGTCTTGCTGTAATGAAAATTCATTATTGCATACTTCGTGGCCTGATATGTTGCAATTTCTAATTTCATAGTTCACCACCGCTTACTGAATAATATGCACCGGGACAATGATCATCCAAAACCTGTTTGATCAGATTTTCTGCTGTGTCGAATTGTGCTTTATCCTTGAATGTGATTTTTATTGTGAGTGGGTTGTTTTTAAGCAAACCAATAAGATCTTCTTCATTCGGCTCCGGGAGAAACCAATCTTTCATCGTGTTCAGGTCCAAACTGCTCAAAGACATTGTTTCCTTTATATCGTCAAAAGACAAATCAAATTGTTTAATATGCTCGAATAATCCCTGTTGTGTGATGCGTGCATATGCAGAAGAATAGACCAAAACAAGTTCTGCAGCTTCTTTCATGTCGGTGCAATCAATAAATGTGGCGGGAAGTAGATCAGGAACAGAAACACCGCTTTCAATCACTTTTTGCAAATCTGTGAAACGATGTTTGCCATCTAAACAGTATAAAACACCCTCATTTTCCCAAACCTTGAAAGGATCAACAAACTGATACCTGACAAGGCTTTGCAATAATTTTTTGTCTCCAGCTTCCAACCATTCCTTAAATTCCTCATGCTGAATGAATTGAAGCTCTCTCCATTTGATCAATTCCGTTTTGATTATCCTTGAGTTTATTTCCTGATTCATTTTTGCTCCGACTTGTTATGACGTGAAATTACTAAATAATTTAGCACACCAAATTAAAAAATTCAGGGGATAGCCACTGAATTGATTTTGCTGCTGTTAATTAAAACTTCAGAGTAATATTCGAATCGCTGCAGATTGCAGATGTAATCGTTGTATTTTGAGTTGTGACATTACCATTTGCCGGTGCTGTAGTTGTGTAATGCTTCCACGCTCCTGTCACTCCTTTAGGGATTGTATCGATGTCGGTAAATGTCGTTGTCTTGTTTGCTACCGGATCCACTGACTGAAACTGAATTGTAACATAGATTGGCTGATTCGCTGAGGCCTTATCAACTGAACAGATTGTCCAATAAACAGTTTGTGAGGTGCTGGGATTGTTTCCAAATCCTGAAGCTGCTGCATTTAGTGTAATTGTCACCGGTGTGACTGTTGGTGTGGGACTGCTTTTGCTACATGCGATCAATGTGATCATTAACAAAGAAATGATTGTTGTTTTCATATATTTTGAATTATGGTTTAAAAATATGCTTGTTTATTTTAATTCTAATAAAGTTTCAACGGCTTTTTTAATCTTGGAATCTGCATTTATATAATTCTGATAAACCAGATCTTTCTTATTTATCTTTTTCTGTGGCTTTGTTGATAAATCTGTTTTTATAAAATCAGTTAGTGATACTCCGGCTATTTCTGAAAGTTTGATCAACATATCCAATGACGGACGAATTTTCCTTTTATCGCACCAGGATTGATATGTGCGATAATTCGTATTCAAAAGATGTGCCATTTCTAAGGAAGTTGCCTTTTTCTTGCTCTGCAGCCACCTGATATTTTTCTGAATGAACATATTTTTTAGTTTTCTGATGATGGCAAAGCTTTAAAGCCGCCTTCTTTTAATTGTTCGTAGAATGTTTGGTCCTTTGCAGGATTATACGCATAAGGCAAAAACACCTGCAACGGTTCTGCTTGCTCAAGCAGGATCATAGAGAGCTGGATATCCACCCAATCAGATATTATCTTCCAGGCTGTTCTTTCTGCCTGTTCCTGAATTGCCTGTTTTGTTTCCGGGCGTGGGCGCTTCACTTCTGCCCATAATACTTTGAAACAAGGTTCGATCTTTGCCGGCAGCTGGAAAAACATTGGCATCTGGCCAGCGATGATCATGCGGAAAGTGATCGCTGTGCATGTCTTTGTTGTGGTATCATATTTCATGCTGATATCTGTTGCACCGGCTTCAACCAAAGCCTTTTGAATTCTTCCCATAGATGTTACTGCAGGAACTGTTGATGTGTAGTTTTTTAAGTTGATAGCCATTATATAAAATTTAAAGGTTTTTCAATGCGTTCAAATTCAATTACCCATACCCACGGGTTTTCATTCCAACTATCTTTCCCGTTTATTAATCTCCAAAGACTTTCAAAACTTCCAACTGCTGTACTGGAATAAAAAGCAGGATCGTCCGGGTTATCAAAATCAGAATATATCTGATAATGGGTAGGATTACTTTTCAGCCTATCGTCAACCCACCGTTCAACACCCTCTGCTTTAGCATCTTCTTCGCTTATATCCTGTAATCGTTCAACTCGAACAGATTTAACTTTTAAGAATATCCTGCTTGTCCACTTTGGCATGTGAATGGAAGGAATAAGAGGCTGTTTTTTATCTGAAAATTCGAATCTTTCCTGCTCCTCATCATCACACTCAACCAATTTTAAAATACCACTATCCCGCAATTTTTCAAACTGCTTAACAGTCCAATTATAACTGTCATCATCACCTATAAAATATTCTTCGATATCTCCATTCTCATATTTAATCCTTGCTTCTCCATCCTCAAAATCCCATCCCGCTAATTGGCCGTTTTCACGTACCCATAGTACATCTCCGGTTTTATATGGACACTTTACAACATAAGCAACCATATTGCTATTTGTAAGTTCAAACTGATAATAAACCCTATCATCATAGGGTATCGCCAATCTCGGTACATCTATTTCATCTGAATTTCCGCAATACCGGAAACGATCAGGTGTTTCATTTACAAGTTCTAATCCTTTTGTTCGCCTCGTCATTGTTTTACGATCTTCTAAAATTGCCTGCACCATTGCGGTGCTGAATAATATTGGAATAAATTTCATGCTATTGCTTTTTTATTTTTCTCAATAATAATCCTCCCTTTCTTACATGTTCTTTTTCTCCTGGGTTTAATCCTTTTAAAGAATCCGGTTTATACCATTCATATTCAGGAGGCAGCATTTGATTGCAATTGTATCAAGCTGATATGGCCCATTCAGTACAGTTATGTTTTCCGTCATCATCTTTTTGGCGGCACATTAGCATCATTGGAGTAGTACCCTCATCTGTATCGATCGTAACTGTTTTATGTCCTTTTGGACAAGTGTAAACATTGATTTTATTTTCCATTTTTATCGTTTTAGATATTGTTGTGCTCTTTTTTCTGCTCTGGATAATCGTTTTGATAAGTTCGATTGTCTTTTTTTATGATATGATCGCAACACCATTTCCATATCAATTTTTTCACCGATTCTGTCAATCCAATGATCTTTTATTATTGCTCCGGTTTTATCAATTGCAACAAGATCTCCTCTATGTAAATCCGTCACTTCAAACTTTTCTCCATTTCTTACTTCAATTCTGGTTGTATGGCTTGCTTCTTTGGTCCAGTAAATTCTGAATCCACAATAAGTCTGCTCATAGCGACCAAATCTGTTTGCTTCGGTAATCCAGCTCATGTTTTTTTTTAATTTCCCATTCCCGGATTAGCGATTCCCATAGGACTGTGATTTGAATATTGTGCTTTTGGTCGTACAATTTGTTTCGGACCATCATCAGAAAACCGAATTATTTTCTTTTCATAAACCGGCACCTGCAGTTTTCTTTTTTCCTTTGGAAATTTGATCACTTTTGCTGATGGGCTCGGTTGAAAGTTTTTCAGCTTTTCGAAATCAACTTTTATTTTAATCAGCTCTTCTTTTGGAAGTGTGTCACCAAATTTTTTCAATGCTTCGGCATATAATCTTTTGTATTCATCCTGTCTGATATTTAACAACACACAGATCTGCTTATAATTCAATTTGCTTCTGTGAACAGCATCCCAGACAAACCTTATTTTGTCGTTATCAAGATTTTTCATATTTCAATAAGTTGTTTTAGTTCTGAATAGAATTCTTTATAGTTTAAAGCTGTGTATCGTAATATTTTCCATCCATACAATTGAGCCTGGTTATACTTTCTGCAATCATTAGAAAAACCGACTATCGTTGTATGCCTGCTTTTATCTGAACTGATCACACCCTCATATTCAATTGCAACTTTATGTTCCGATATCGCCACGTCGAACCGCCATTTCCGGGCAGGATGGAAAATGTATTCTGTTTCATAAGGCACTTTCAAAAGCCACAATACTTCTTTGATGTGGATCAATGCTGCAGGTTCTTTTTTGCACGCTTTCTGTACTTTTTGTAACAGTTTTGGTGCAATATGTTGCGCAACCATGCCTTTTTGTTTCAATTTTTCAATATCTGCTTCACTCCAGCCTTTCATTCTTGTAATTTTGAATGCATTTGGTCCATGTGTTTCAATCCGGTGTTATAACCATCGTCATAGATCTTACAAACCAGCTCTACGACTGAAATGTCGAAATGAGCCTGCGGGTTAATATGATCAGTGCTTTTTGATAAATTATTCATCAGCACATACATCGATGCCACGTGTTTTATCAGATTCGGACGATCACAAATAATCTTCGTCGGTAATGGATAAACTTCATGAGTCGGACCTGATCCGTTTAAACGGATTGAAATCTCTTTGCGGATATTTCCGGTCTTGTCATCCCTATATTGTTTCATGTTATTTCCTCCTGTCAGATCCTTTTAATTGAATAATGTTGAACATCTCCCGGATCCTGCTGCGCATGCGGTATCCATACCTTTTTTCAATCAATTCTCCATTTAGGTTTGTAGTGATATGAAGTGAATAAAAAGGAATGACATCTTTTTTCATATAGCGCTCATGAATGATCCTTTCCATCACATCTAAAGTGTTCCCATAATCTTTGATCACTTCCTCAGTGCCCAGATCATCAAACATCCATCCAATATTTGGCTGATAAAAAACATCCTTGGAATGGCCTCGGCCTGGAACATATCCTGTATATACCTGCCAAAAATTTAATCCTTCGATTCTGCAACGTCTTTCCACTTCATTAACTGTTTCAGGGAAAAAGCATAGCCGTTTATTTTGACTGAATGCTTTCAACAGATCTGTTTTACCCACACCTACATCTCCAATCAACATAATTCCTTTGCTTAATAGCATTCCATCCTTTTCGAATCCGGGATCATTGCTGAAATATTGACTCAGTTGTTTAAAAACCGGATCTGTAAATTCATCAATTTGATACTCTTTTTTTCCTGATGATTGTACAAGTAAATTCGCCCTAATTTTTGCGTGGATAAACATATCCTCTGCATTCCAAGGCCTTGTGATTTCAATTAATTCTTTCTTTTTCCTTTCCTTCTCCTTTTCTTCTTCCAGTCGATAATATTTATTTCTCTTAGCTTCAGAAATTGCAAAGTCAATCTCTTCCTGAGTTAACTCAACTGAATCATATAGCTGCTGAATAGTCGATGGAGTTGGATATTTGCTTAATTCCTTTTGAATCGTTGTTTCCATTTAAATTTTTGTTAGTTATTGAATTAAATTTTGTCAGAAGATTTCCAAGCTCAAAATTTTTACGGATCCACTCATCATGATTCCATCCTTTTTGAAAAAAACCTTTTAGGCAATAGACCGCATATTCTTCGGTCCAATCCCTTTTTGATTCAGTTGCAATTTTTTCAAGATGATCAATGATTTGTTTTAAAATACCGGCTTGGGTTTTATTGAAAATTGGTTTCGCAGGAGAATTATCATCTTTTTTGAATCTTTTTCCATAAAACTCAAACCAAGCATCTACCAATTTTTTCCAATACTTTGTCGTTTCTTTAATTTGGACCGGCGCTTTAGCTCCGGAATGAGATTTAGATTTTTTAATTTTATTTCTTTTACTTTCCTTTTGTGTACTAAATGTCTCTGGCAGATGAGTTTCTTCGGAACTTATTACCGTTTCCTCAGAGTTAACCAACCATATTGATTCATTTATTATAACTTTTCTTCTCATTAGCTCCATCACTTCAAGCCATCTTTTTTGAATTCCGCGTGAAGTGAGGATAGATTTATTTGTGAAAATTTCCTTATTGAACAGATTGTTTTTTAAGCAGGATTTTAATACTTCTACCACTAATGCACTGGTAATACCATTACCAACACGTTTTGCAATAGACACCTCCTGATTATTCATCCATTCAATAAAGTATCCCTGTTCATAAACCATAGCCATCAAACGAAGAGCTATGTACCCGCCTTTGATACCAAATTCTTCTTCAATCATTAAAACTTTATGATCTTCAAAAAATGTAACGTCTAAAGGAAAGTATTGAAGGTTTACTTTATTAGGTCTGGCCATAATTCCTTTCTTAGTTTTTAATAAATTCGTATAATGAGTATTCTTTTATTTTACTTCCGCCGCTTGTTGTTATAAACCTGTCGTACACTACTATTTTCGACTTGTTTCTCAGATCTGATATCCTGCTATTCAAGGCAGTGATTCCTAATTCCTGTGCCTGAATAGTATTGATCGTTTTGCCAGTGCTCAAATAATCGAACACTAATTTATTTTGCCCGGAAAGAGCCACATTGTTGATCGGCGAAGCAGATTTAAAATCGATCGCCGCACTAAAATCAATTGATAACTGCATCATGATCACTGATTTTATTTTTCTGCATGAATAGATTAATGAACTCATCAACCATATTGGTTTCTACATTATCCTCAGCACCGGTGATCTGGTTCACTATATTCCTTTTCTTTTCAATGATGTTGTAGATATATTCATCGATAGTTTCATGGCCAAGGAAATAAGTACATTGAACACTATCCTTCTGGCCAATACGGTGACAACGGTCTTCACATTGTTCACAGTCTGCAGGATGCCAAGGCAATTCGATGAATACAACACGACTGGAGGCAGTTAATGTGATCCCTACACCACCGGATTTGATATTACAAATGATCACCTGTGTTTTTGGGTCACTTTGGAAATCATCAACTGATTTTTGTCTTTGATCCATTGAATCATCACCAACAATTGTTACAGCCCCGGGAATGTTCTTTTTCAGTTCCTGGACCATTTCCTTATGCCAAGCGAATACAACCACTTTTTCGCCTGCTTCCACCACTTCCTGAATATGTTCCAGTACTTCTTCCACCTTTCCGCGGGCTGATATTTTTTTGAGGATGCCGATCAGTACCATTGTTTCACCACGAAGCGCTTTTGTGATCTCTCCATCAGATTTTTTTAGGTTCTCTTTCAGATAATCCACCAAGTGCTGTTCTGCTTTATGATATTCTGCACGATTCTTAATTTCAACACGAACGATATTTCTCATCTTATCAGGAAGATCTTTCAGCACTTCTGTTTTTTCTCTCCGATAAAAGCAATATTTATGCATGAGGAAGTTCAGCTCCTTTAAATTGCTTGCCTGATTATATCCTTGGCAATATCTGTCTACGAATCCTTTGTAGCTTCCAAAGACATCCAATTTCCCAATGATGTAGAGCTGAGGAATAAGATCTATTGGTTTATTAACCACTGGTGTTCCTGTAAGTGCTAATACCCATTCTTTGCCTCTTGTAATTCCCATCACAAACTTTGCCTGCTGAGTACGGCCATCTTTACAGCGATGCACTTCATCAATGATCACTGCATCGAATAAATCGATAAGTTCACGAAACTTGATGTGATTCAAACGAAGCGGTTTGTCTTCAGGCTTGTTGATCGATTCAACAAAATATTTTTTCAGGCTTTCATAATTCACGATAAACACATTGCACATTCCTACTTTGTAATAAGTATGCCATGTCGTTTTAACCCTGTCATTCATGATCATCACATCTTTGCCGGTCCAGATCTTCCATTCTCTTTTCCAGTTTTCACGAAGTGTGGCCGGACAGATAACAAGGATGCATTTTACTTTGGCTGCCATGAGTGTTGCAATAGCCTGAACAGTTTTTCCAAGTCCGGGCTGATCACCAACGATCAATCTTTTTTTATCCAGTGAATAGGCCACTCCTTTTTTCTGATAATGGAACATTTCCTTTTTCAGCGGAATATCAATTGTCAATTCCGGGAGTGGATCTATTTCACCAATTTCAATTGCTGTGCTTTTAACCTTTGTTCCTTGGAAAGAACTTGCCCAATTCAATAAAGCTGTTCCTGATGATTGCGGAACAAACCAAAACTTCTCATTTCCACGTGAACGAAATCCGGCACCGGGTATTCTTTTTATGGCATCAACTAACCAAGGTTTATACTGGAAAGTGACTTCATACCCGTGATTTGTTTCAACGATATCTAACATGATAGTTATTTTAGTGGCTTAAACTTTTTTACTTCAACATAGTTTTTTGGATTCTGTAAAATCATTTTCCTGTCCCACATTCGCTGCAGCGCTTTCTTTCTCACCTCTTCAATATCTTCACCAGGTTTTGCATAAACAACAGTTTTATCATCAATACGAATCGCAATCATTTTCGAATAATCAACTGATTTTGTTTGATACTTTTCTTTTTCTTCCCGGATCTTACGTTGAAATGTTTCATTCGCTTTTGAAACAGAAATACGAACCGGCTTTTCCTGTCTTGATTTTATATTTTTAAGTTGCAACTGTTGCTGTCTGGCTTTAGCTTTTTCATTTTTCTTTTGTTCCTTGGCCAATACCTTTTCTTTGAATGTGATCACATTATGTTTGCGTGCAAACAATTCAATGTATTCGGCTACGGGAGCAATTGGTTTGCGGATCAGCTGAGCGATATCTTCAGCTGCCATCTTGGTTACATTCATTTGAATGACCAAAATTTCCATAAAAGAAAAATCATTATCCATTGTTTAGTTGCTTGGTTGGTTTGCCATTATGTTTTTGATGCATAAGTGTAACACGGGCCTGATCGATTTTTACTTTTTGTGCATTGATGATGATGGTACCTGCAGCAGAAAGTGCCTGTGCTCTTTTTATTTCTTTTTCCATGTCCAGTGTATCATCACTGAGGCGTTTCATTTGCGCAAACATCATTTCCTGCAACTGTGTGCCGGTGTTGTCGTTTTGATCATTGTTTTTTGTTGCCATTTGATAACTGTTTTATTTGTCGGTTAAGTAATAATTGTTGTCTTTTCATATTCAAAATATCAGGTGACTGCTTTAGTATATTTCTCAAATCAGGATCATTGAAGCTCATGATGGATGCTACATAATTATCTGAAAGAAGACCGTGTGCTTTGTGAGAATTTCTTCTTGATAATTCAGCTTTATCAATACATTCGATATCATCAATACTTTTTATTTCTGTGATACCCACTTTGGTTGTAATAACCTTACCTGCAGGAATTGATCTGCCTGCTTGCTGCCATAACCATCTTCCGTATTGAGTAAATCGTCCATTTATTTTTATCCATTGAGTTGGCCACTGTGTATTGGTTGCCCATATCACAACAGATCCTTCAGGAGCAGCACCTCTTTTCATCCATGTTCTTTGCAATCCCAAAACATAAACACCTTTTGCTTTGGCCTTTTGTTTGATATGAAATAGCTCTTCTTTTGTTCTTTTTAAACCCAAGTACTTGCGCTTCTTTTCAATATGCTTTAATGTCCATCCCTTTTTTTTGGTCCATTTCTTTTGAAATATTTCTGCTAATTCCAGATCGCCGCAGGTATGATACATCTTCTTTAAAAATCTTACCTGGGCAGGTGTCCAGTATTCCATTTCCATTCTCAGCAATCCCATTGAATACAACTGTACACGCATAGTATGGATATGAACATTGAAATGCCGGGCAAGAGATTTATTATCCATTGTCGCGAAGTGATCACGAATGAATTTCTGCATTTTATTAGTCCATATAATTTTATCACTTCTCAATTACCAATGCTTTTTTAATGGCTTGATTCAATTTGATCACTGCTGTTTTTTCTTCGATCAGTTCCGGATGATTCTCGATGATCTCTTTTTGCAATTCCGGATTTCTCCATGCTATTTGTTGTGCTACCCATGTTGGATGAAAATTCAAAGAGCTGCTGTTCTTTTCGATGGTAAATGAAGGACCGCCACGCTTCGTATTTTTAGCAACAATTGCAGCAATCTGTTCTTCGGTTCTGTGCAATCCCAAATAGTTTCTTTTTTTTCTGATAGCATTGCGTTTCCATCCCTTTTTCTTTGGAAAATATTGTTTGAAATAATTCATGATTTCCACATCACCCATCGTTTGATAATTGTTGATCAAATACACTTTCATTTCTTCACTCCAGTATTCAAGTTCCATTCGTTTCAAACCAAGTTCACGTAACTTATTTCTGGTAACTGTTAATTTCAATCCGAAATGATCTGCTAATTGTTGATTGGTCATGCTCTTGTAATTATTGATTAAAAAGTCTTTCATATCATCAGTCCAATCAATCATATTCCAAACAATATTTCCGTTTTTGTAAGGCATTGATGCTACTTTTTCTTAGCTGCTTTTTTTACTGCCGGTTTCTTTGCTTTTGGTTCTGCCTTTACTTTCTTTTGTGCCTGCAGCGCTGCTATTCTTTGTTTGGCACGTTCCTCACGTTTATCGCGTTTCTCTTTCTGCTCAGCTTCAAAAGTTTCAATTGGAATATCACCATAACTTTCAGCCATCATCCGCATGAACACTGCAGCAACCTGAGTAGGATAATTACCAGAATGCTTTGCCCAGAATGCTTTGCGGATTAAATAAGTAATTTGTCGATGATTAAGTTTCAGTAAAGCCTCAGCAAAATCTTTTCTTTTATCTGTAGCATCAGAGGGAAGTCCCAATGCTTTTCTAACAGGATCATTATTCCATCCTAAATGTTCAAATATCAGATAAAGCATTGCTCCCCATTCTGCTTTTGGAATAACAGTACCAACACCACTTTCTACAGGTAATATTTTATTTTGTGTAGGATGTTCACTTACTGCCTGAAGGATCCGGGCATATACTTTTTCTTCATCCAATTCAGCAGCTCTTTTGGTGCGTTGTTTAATGCCTTCAATTTCTTCATCTATAGCTGCATTAGAATTATTGCCGGCAGCTGATAAATTTGATTTAATAGATGCAGTTTTGCTTTCAACATATACAATATCTTTTTTACCCGCATCACTTCCATTCACCCAAATGCAATTTGTTTTAACAGCATTTCCATACTTACTTTTATTGATAGGCTCATTCATATAACTATGAATTTTTACACCATGTTCTTTTGCCAAATCAATAATAAATTTTGGAACAGTACCACCGGATGCCAAAAGCATTGTATTTGGTTCTTCTACGATAACTCTACTTATTTCGGTCAATAAGTAAGCATTCATTTTTATAGTAAAACAGGCAGGATCAAAACATCTGTCATCCTGTTTAATATCATCGAATAATAATTTGTTGCTTCCGGAACGTTTTAAACAGGTAACACATGATCCTGCTTTTGGATTAAGCGTTAGATCATCCTTTTTAAATGGAACAGATGATAATTCACGAAGAATGCTGTTATTGATATAACCTCTGATTGCATTAATGCTTTTATAATCTTTACTCTGCCATTCCTTACATTGTTTTGCAGCTTCTTTTTGATCTGCCGGAGATAATCTGGAAAACAAAACTGCAACTCCGATCAGGAATTTACCGGACCAAAAATCTTTCTGTAATTCCGGGATCAGATTATTAAGTGATAATCGGTGTGCAACAAAGGTTTCGGGTTTATTTATTTTGGCAGCAATATCAGCAATGGAATATGGTTTAACTTTATTTTCCATCATTGATTTAAAGGTTACAGCCTCATCCATTGGATGCACATCCGTACGTTGTAGGTTTTCTGTAAATTGTAATTCAATTACTTCTTCATCAGTCAATACTCTTACAATTACAGCTACAGTTGTCATCTTTGCAATTACTGATGCTCGTAATCTTCGTTCTCCGCAAACACATTCATATTTCCCTGTTCTGTCTGGTTGTTCACGAACCGTAATTGGCTGAATCAATCCATGCTTTTTGATGCTTTCAGAAAGTTCTTTTAATTCTTTCTCATCAAAATGTTTTCTGGGATTAGTTGGACTTGGATAAATATCCGCCAACTTAATTTGTACAATGTTGTTCATAGTTTTTTTTTAGTTATGAAAAAAGTTATTCTGTTTCTTCTGTAGCTGCTTCTTCATTTCCATCACCTTCAAAATTCATTTCAAGCTGTTGTTCCGGAGCTCTCTTTCCTTCAAATAAGTATTGCTCAACTTCATACACTGCAGCCTGAATATCTCCTCCTAAATCGGTGATGTAGGGATATTCTGTGTCTTCGTATTTTGTGAATGGAGTATTGAGATTTACTGTTCCATATTTACCATCTTTCGCACCTGAAATTGTCACGCCTTCGTTTTCGTCATTACCACCGATGGAAAAACCACGAACAGTAAAATCCGGGAATGAGGACTCAGCAAACTGTCCTTTCTTTGGTGCATTTACTTCATCGCAAAGGATGGCCAGATGGCGATGCAGTTTATCGAATGCGGCTTTTAAATCTTCATGCACCGGAACAGTACATGAAAACTTTGAATCTTTTTTACTGTGTCCCTGCAGCTCTTCGCTGTATTCACCTTCCAGGAACAAACCATCTTTGATTTTCGCTTTTTTAATTTTTACATTACTCATAAAATAGTGATTGTTGTTTAATTGGTGCAGGCTTGGCTTTTGGGGGTCGAGCCGCCACCTGCACCGGTTTTATAATTATTTTTTCTTCAATTTTTACTGGTTCTTTTATTTCAATTTTTTCTTCAGTCAATTTTTCTACTCTGCAGGAAAATCTTTTTTGATCATTCGTTTCAACTATTGCAATTCCATCTGTTATACTGATCACTTTCACTTCATCATTTGCTTTGCCATAAAAAACCTTCGGATTGCAATGGCTGATGATATCATCCTTTAATCGCATTGTTCAACAGTTTTACTTTCCCATCCTTCAAACTCTGCCATCTGTTCATAAGGTGAAGGAATATAGATACTCAGATATTCACTTGCCCACCTGCAAACCCTTTCTATGAACTCATTAAATTCAGGAATTGATAAAACAGATGAACTGCCTGCAACATCGATCACATCACCAGTTTGTTTACTCACCATCTGCTTTTTTAAATGAACATGCTTTATTATTTCATGTGCATCATCATTGGTCCTTACTTCATCAAATCCTGATTCATATAAACCTTTTCTGATCATGGGAACCATCACACCCCAGTAGTAAGAATTTTGAGGAATGGATCTCTTTCTGATATCTTTCACAGTAACCAGGTGCTTTCCATCTTTCAATTGATTGAATGCTTCCCGGAACTCTTTCATGTTCACGACTTTCTTGTTACTGATATTGATGATTACTTCTACCATGGTTAAAAAAGCAATAGCTGATTCTTTTTATTTACTTTCAATTGCTGTTCGATCGGTTGTTCTGTTTTTATTTCCTGCTGCATTGAATTCTTTAAGCGCTCAATAAATTTTGTTTCTCCCGGACCGGTTGTGATGTAATAAGGCAGATATCCAACTCCGTTAAAAACCTTTTTAATGTGCCAACTTTTCCAATGCTCCATCGATAAAGAATTCATCCAAGCAACCTCACCTTCCATTGTGTTTAGAATAAAATTGATCGCTGTCATCTTGCAACAATTCAAATCGATATCACCTGCATAAAAAATCAATCGTCTGTTTATTTTTGCTGCTGATAAAAGCATTCGGCCACTTCCACACGTTGGATCACAAACCGTTGATTTATCTTCTGCATTTTCTAATCCTTGCATTTTCGCCATCATATCACAAACACATTCAGGAGTAAAAAATTGACCTTTGAACTTATTTCCAAAATGCTCCATGAAATAATCTCCAAATGGATCCGCAAAACCTTCTCCGTCATTGTCCGCGATATCTGCCATGGCACAAAATGCTTCTGCAAAGAGCTTATACTGTTCTTCTTTTGGATAATGTTTCCTGAGTTCATCAAAATCACTTTCCTTAACTTCTTGCCACCGAAACATTAATAAAGCATAATCCAAAAAATCTTCAAAGACCGTCCATAACTGCTGCGTGTATGCTAACCGATCAAGAGCCTTTGCGAAGTCATTTTTTGCTTGAGCTGATGATCTGGTTATTTGCTCCATTATGCAGTTTGTTTTAAGTCACCGAATAAATACCAATATCTAAAAGCCAATTCCTGGTACTTCTTTTTCCCATCTGTATAGATGGAATCATTCCTTTTGATGGGAACTTTAAAAATTTTGTAATTGACTTTTGAAATGAAAATCAGAATATCATTATTCCTGTTTTCCAGATCCATGTACCAGGCCCGGGATCTGTCGTAAGCAAAATATCTGAGTGCCTCTTCTACCTGCTTCTGTGTTGTGCATGCAGTTGATTTTATATCACCGCTCAAATCGATATCCGGACGGAATAGATCCCATTTGCATTTTGCAGGTAATGAGAATTCAAAGCCTTCATAATTGATACTGAATGAAGGATTATAGCTGATGTGTTGAAATTTGCATTGCTTAACAAACTGACTGCAGAATGGATCTTTATAAAAAGCCTTCTTCATTTCCTTCGCACATTCAAATTCTTCTTTGCTATAATTATAAGTTTCACCTTCAACAGTCAGTTTGAAGAAATTAACCTTTTCAGGTTCAGTGATCATTGCATCAATCAATGTACCGTTAGCATATGCCTTTTGTAAGTCAATGTATTGTTGAGCAGGCATCCAATACTTTTCCAGCCATGATAGATCACTGTTGCTCACAGCTGGAAAAGAACGGTAGTTGGTATCGTTGATTTGTTGAAACATTATTTCACTTTGCGATTTACAGCCTTGAATGATTCTTCATACTTCAAAAATTTGCTTTCGATTTTGGTACCATCTTTATGGGCTTTCTTTTCTGCCCAGGCTTTCATCTGATCAAGTTTGGTATTACCAATTTTGTCTACTGGCAAATTCTTTCCTTCATTCTCAAACCACAATGCGAATAATTGAGTATATCCAACAGGATGTAAAACTGTTATTTCAAAACCCTGACGAACTTCAGGAGCTGGAGTAGTTTCTGCAAGAGCAGCTTCCTGATCAAACATTACCATGGTTTGTTCACCTTGTGCTTTGATATCAATTTCCTGTTGTTCCTTGGCCTTAAATTCTTCAGCCTCTTTTTTCAACCGTATCTGTTCTTCTTCTTCCCGGCGCTTCTGTTCTTCCTGAAGCTGCAATTCTCTTTCCTTGGCCATCCGGAGATTTTCTTCTGCAATCTTTCTTTGTTTTTCATCACGTTCTGCAGCAGCTTCTTTTTCCAAACGTTCTCTTTCATCAGCCAATCTTTTTTGCTCGATCAGTTCTGCATGCTTGGATGGAAGTTGTTCAACAATCGTTGTTTTAGTTGCAATCATTTCAGCTTTGTACTTATCATTCAATCTTTCATAAGCACCTTCCAAAGCATCTGTTTCAATGGCTTTTAATTCCTCTGCATTATGCAATGAAGAATAAAGACCGGCAGAAAATTGATCGAAATGTTTTTTGCTGTATGTGGGTTCGTATTGTCTGATCGCTGCAGCATTATCAGCGAAGTTTTCCAACTTCAAATCATTGAGCTGATTTTGGAATTTTGTTTTTACTGACAGTAAATAATCATTGAAGTATTTGGAAAGCTTTGATTCAACAGAAGATCTTAATTCAATTGCTTCTTTCTTTTTTGCAGCATCCCTTTCCGCTTCTCTGCGTTTACGTTCCTGTTCTTCTGCCATTTTTTTTGCATAGGCATTTCTTTCTTCCTGAATTCTTGCAGGAATGGTTCCAGGCTTTTTAACATCCAAATCATTTTCAACTGTAGTGAACATTCCTTTCAGTTGGTCCATGATCTGAGTCACAGCTGCTCTGCTTTCATTCATTTCTTTTTTTGCAGTAGCAATATTTGTCAGATACTTCATTGCTCTTTCGTCCAGTTTCGGATTCATACCGGTATTTGCAATTGCCGAAAGAATGTTGTTCCCAACAATAATCGCTTTGTCTTTTCTTGTCTGATTCGCTAATAAAATTTCAGGACCGGTCTTTAAGACATCCAGAGAATTTTCGATAATAGCTACTTGATTATTTTCAATTGTTGTTTCCATAACATGTAAATGGGTTTGTTAGAAATATTGTTTAGAAATCATCATCATTAAACACCTTTCCGTTAGTGGCTGCAGGTGTTTCCTTTTGCATAAATTCTTCATCATCTACAGGAGGACTTACAACCATAGCAGGTTTAAATTTTGCATCTGCTGCAGGTGTTGGTAATGATTGTTCTTCCAAACCATAAATGTCCTGTTCAACAACATCGGCATCTTCATCAACTGTATCAGAAGCCAATGCAGTGAATTTTGATTTTTCGAGTATGCGGAGTTTTGGATAACTCTTAAAGGCGTGCTTAATTGTTTTCGCCTGAACCATTCCGGGAAGACCATCAGTCCAAGCTTTAGAATTCGGGTCTTTGGAAAACTTACGAAGCTTTTCAATTTCCGGCATTGTCAATACCTTATAATCAACTGAATCATCGTTTCGAGTGATACGGAGATAACAAGCAATGATCACTTCACTCTTTCTTGGAATGGTAGCTTCATGATCAACAAAAACATTTCCGCCACGTGTTCCAATTTTGAAAAGATCACCTTCATAAACTAATACCGGATTATCAGCATATTTGATTTGGCCTTGTTTCATGCGAAGAAGTAATTCGCCCTGGCCACTGATTTGTAATTGTGCTCTGCTCTCCCATTTAGGAGAATCTTTTGTTCCTGCATTTACATTATAAGGAACCATGTACATGTGCTTCATGGTAGGATCAAAACTTAATCCGTTTACAGCTCCATCGAGAAAACAACCATAAAGACTAAGCTTGCTACATAAAGAAAGCTTTTGATTTTCCTGCAGCATTTTTGCGAAGTGAAATTTTTCAGCTTCGTAATATCGTTCTCCGGATTTACCGTTGAAAGTCACATACAGACTTTTGAATCTGACAGCGACTTCAGGAACATTTACAATTTGAGTTGGTGCTGCAGCTTCCAACTTTTGAATAATTGTAACTTTTTGACTTACATTTGTGTTCATATATATATGGTTTAAAATTTTTTTGTGAATAAAGCCGCCGGCAAGCGGCTTTATTTTTTTCTCTCAATTCACTTTTTAGTCAACGGCAGTTTCATCACCACCACCTTCTTTCTCATCATTTTCTTCATTTGTTTCTTCTGAAGCAGATTCTTCAACTTCTACTTCTTCTTCCTTTTCTTTTGGATCGAAATTGTTATTCATGTTTGTTCGGTTTTCCCAGAGCCGATATGGTTTAGATTTCAATATTTTGAGTGTGCTAATTTTTAAAAAGCCATCCTCACGTTCACGTCCCGTAAGGATGGATGATCAGTTACTTTCCAATTTTTCTGACACGATAGTCAGTCCGACGTACTTCTTCTCTGATTTTTCATTCAGCTTTTTTAATTACTAACCATTAAATGAAAGCTGAATAATTTATTTGTTGCGAGGGCGGGAATCGAACCCGCGACCTGAGAGTTATGAGCCCTCCGAGCTACCGCTGCTCTACCTCACGATGTAGTCAATCCGTGGAAACAGATTGACATTTTCCTTTATCCAAAACCCTATATTTAAAAGAACTTTTTTCAATTCTGGAGGAAGTGAAAACCTCCTCCGTTTGTTTTTACCTCTAACATTTATTTATGAACAACCTTCTTTATTCGATTTTAGAAAATGCTATTTTACATCCCATTCGTTCCAATCATCCGGATCGCGTTCTGTATAAATTTTTTTAGTCGGCTGTTTGCCTTTATGAAATCCGAACATATCTTCATATCCTTCCGGGATTTTATCAATTAAGTTTCCAATCCAAATACATGCAGCAACTGTTCAAATCAGAATAACTGCGAGTGTTTTAAGATTTTCTGCGTCTGTTGCAGTGTGTGTATTTGCGGCGATAATTAAGTTGATTATACTTCGCATATGGCAGAGATTTTTTATAGTTAAAAATGAATTTTGAAATCAGTAATAACATAACTGCAATCACAATCCCGAATAATGCATCATTACTATATGGTGCTGGTCCAGTCATCAGTTAAGCAATGCAGCTACTTGAAAATATTTGTTAGCCATTCTGATCCGGCTCTCAATATCTAAACCAACTTTCCAGCCTCTTGCAACTGCCATCATCGGAGCCAGAGTCATCATGATCTTAGTTGCCGGCATCGGTACTAATTGAACTTTGTTTGCTTTAAACATTTTTCGCTTTTTTATAATTAAGAAATACGATCAATCCTACAACCGTAAGAGATAAAACTCCCATCACTACCATTCCAACGATGATGATAAATTCGATTTCTTCTTTTGTTAGTTGTTGATTCATCGCTTAATTCATTTGTGTTTGAAGTGGTGCAAACCGTACTAATTCTTTGTAAGCATCCTTTGCAGCAACATTTACTGTTTTAAATGCTTCGATGTTGTCGGTCACATTGATCAAATCCATAGGATTGAAAATGACCTGATCAATAATTACTGATGGAAGATTGTCGTTTGTCATGAAGCCATGACACCAGGCTCGAATAACAGTGACCTGAGAAGGTTTGATTAACAATTCGTCTTTAATTCTTAATTCAATCAAAAAACGTCGTTTCATAATATAGGGTTTATCAATGAATAATCTCTTCTCTCTGCAACTCTGCTTGTTGCTGAAACCATTGACTCAATTCTTCTGCTGTAACAAAACCATTTTCAAAATCAATATTCTCGTCAACCATATGAGCATCTTCTGCAGTGTGCAATAATCCATCTGCACCTACATAGTTGCCATGCTTTTCGAGTTGATATTTGATATATGGATCCATTCTCATTTTGCTCTTTTTAATTCAGCAGGTTTTCTAACTGAACCTGTTACTTCATTCATTTCAAAATGATTTCTCAAAGAAGATTTTCTTGAACTCCGGGAAGTGCTTGCTTCACTCCCCAGGATATGTTCAAGACTTTCCAATCTCTGCAGATTGGCAATCGTGCTTTTGCGGAGCGTCGATATTTCTTTTTTGATAATATTTTGCTGTGTAGTTGTCATTATGCTACTGCTTCTTCTAATACTTCAGTTAATAAATCATCAACATTCACGTTCACAGATGCTGCGATTATCACCAAAACAGAATACATGGTGAGCATTTCGGAATCGTTATAAAACCAATTCCTAACAGTTCCGATACTCTTTTCAGTCACCTTAGAAATGGCATTTAATACATCGCCATTATTCCTTACCTGCTGGTTGTAGTCGGATTTAAGCCTTTGAATTCTCATGTTTATTATTTATTTTCGTTTCACAAATATATGACACTATTTATAGAAATTCTACTTTTTATGGAATTTATTTTTATTAACACGAAATCCACAGAATGTCAGTAAGTGATAACTTGAAGGTGATAAGGAAGCGTGAAAAGCTTACACAGGAAGCCTTTGGGACATTATTTGGCTTGAAGCGGAGTACTTATGCGGCATATGAAGACGGTAGAAATGAGCCGGATTTGGAATTTCTACAAAAAGTAGCAGAGAAATTTAAGGTCTCAATAAATGAATTATTAATAGGGAAAAGGGGGGATGATCATCGTAGTGATTCCCATTTTAATATTGTAGACCGATCAATGATAATTGTAAACAGAAGGGAATTGGCCAAACTTATGTCGAAAGTTTACGGGAAGCCTTTGCAACAAGTTTTGCACGAACTTGAAGAAAATACCACAATTCAAACGAACGAACTTTTGAAGTAGATTTTGACTTTTTTTTCTTTTGCATAGAATTGAGATTTAAAAATTAAAAATAAGACACCTTCTTTAATTACTAAGAATTTTAGCATTGAATGTGAAAAAAATTTTAATGGGGACGGCAAATTAATATGCAATATTTTTCAACGAAGATGATTTTCGTCATGAATATTTAACGATATGGAAGAACAGATTAAATGCCCAAAATGCCAATCAACTCAAGTGTCAGCACATAAGAAAGGCTGGAGCTTAATGACCGGATTTATAGGCTCCGGGAAAGTAAAAATCACTTGTTTAAAGTGTGGGCATAAATTCAGCCCTGGCAGAGATTATGATAGTATTCAAAAACAGAATGAGAAAGCTGAAAAGTTTAAAAAGGATCACCCTGTTATCTTTCGTCTGATCATGGTCGGCCTTTTTATCTTGATGGTAGTTATTGTATTTAAGGCATGTTCCTGATTATTCCTCAAACAAAAACTCAAACAAACAGCTTGAAAAAGCGATAAAATACAACGTCGACAGTTTTATAAAATGCTGGTAATCAATTTCAATTTATAAGGAGATAAAGGTCTTGCTAAATCCCTCTCTCTCCGCTTTTTTTTGAAATCCTTTACTGGCGTGCATTTGCGGAGCGTCGACGTTGAAACTCAAACAAAAACTCAAACGTCACGTTGTATGTCACAAAGGATTATTTACACCTCGCCTGCTATATGCAGCTACGACCAATCTATTGAAAAGAATTGGTTTGTTTACTTCGATATCACAGATCCGGAAACAGATGTCACCATCCGAAAGCAATTTCGCGGAGGCATTAACTATTACAAAACCGTGAAGGATCGCTCATTCGCTGCAGAGCAGCTCCGTCGGCATTGGGAAGAAAAATTAAAGAATGGCTGGTCTCCTTTTGTACTTTCCATCAATACATTGAATAAGATGCGATTCAATGAAGCAATTGATTTCGCACTCAGTAAATGTCAGTTAGCTAAAAAAACAAAAGCTGGTTATTCCGGGACTGCAGAATTTTTTAAAGCAGCTGCAAAAAAATCAAATCTCGATAATGCATTGATGATCGGAATAAAACGGCAGCACATTAAATTATTGTTGGACCAGATCAAAGCTGAACGCTCCTGGTCAAATCATGCCTATAATAAAAATCTTGGTTACTTCGCAGGGATCCTTTCTCGGTTAGTTGATTTTGAAATCATCGAACATAATCCTGCACATAATATTAAATTTCTTCCTGTTACAGAAACAAACAAATATGAAGCTTATACTGAAGATGAAAAGATAAGAATTAGAGAAAAGTTATTGGCTATTCTTCCATCTTTTTTTACTTATCTCATGGTAATTTATCACACCGGCATCAGGCCAAAAGAAGCACTTGCATTGAAAATTCGGGATATAAATTTTGAAAGGCGACTCATTCTGATCAAGCCGGATCTGGAAGAAGAAAACAGTAAAACAAAAACTATCCGGATGGTCCCTATTAATGAATATTTAGCAGCATTGATCCTGCAGCATGTATCAGGATATCAGGAAAAGGAAATGTTTGTTTTTGGAAGTCCTTTTGATTCTGGCAAGGGAAACAGAGGATCAGAAATAGGACACAACGGATCTACCCGGACTGATTATTTTAAACCATCATTCACTCATTTAAAAAGAGATACTGCAACCAAGCTTTGGAAAAAGATTGTGATCGATGGAATGAAAATTAATAAGTACATGTATGCAATGAAACACACCGGAGCTGATGATAAAATTCTTGCCGGTATCAGCTTGGATGCATTGCGTCATATGTATGGCCATACCAGTAAATTAATGACGGAAAAATATGCAAGAAAAGTGAAAGATGTTTATCGAGAACAAATTGTTGTGAACTCTCCAGACTTTTAATAAAAAAGCCCGCTGTGGAAACAGAAGGCCGTAAATTTTAAACCCCATATGAAAACGACTTTAGAAATACAATTTCAATTTCGGATAATACGATTTGATCAACTTCTTTAATGTCGGAAGATCTGTTTTCATTTTACTCCAATCAGTATCTTTTGTTTCTTCATTCTTTCCGAGATATGCTTCGATTGAACCATTGTAAACAATCACTTTCCAGTAATAATCCGGAACCGGTACATCAACCATTTTTTCATTACCGTACAAACAACCGGTGTAAACATAAATGCTGTCATATTTGAGTGCAAGAGTCTTTAAAACATATTGCTCCAGCTCTTCCCATGGGTGTTCATTGAAGAAACTAAATTGAGGTGCAGTATTTGGATAAAGCATTGATTCCTTAGCTGCTTCCAATTCAAACCCGAATGCTGTGTATGGTGAAAGATGACCTTTATCATAATGACCATTATTCCGATATTCTTTATCATTTGCCACTTGGTATTTTTCATCGATCAATGGATCCTGATGGAAGCTGGCAACTGTTGACCGATCAATCTTAGTGGATGAAGTTGCATGAGCAGTTGTTTGAATGTATGAGCTGATCAGTGGCGATCGCAGTGAGGTATCAAAGTCAAGCGTGTAATACTTATGTGTCACTTTGATAGTGTGTTGGCTGAAAGCTAACACCGGTAATAATAAAAGAAAGATGATTTTTTTCATTTTAGGTTGTTTATTGATTTTCGAATAATCCGTTAATCCATCCTCTCAAAAAAGGGCTGAATTTCTTTGGATTTTTATTTGTGATGGTTCGATAATAATTAACACGGATCTTGAAAAAGTTGGCCCGGGTTAATGCAGTTCGAAGTGAATCATTTTCATGTTTCAGACTATCATATCTTCTATGAGCAACGATAAAAGCACTGTCATAATTATTTATCGTAATTGGAATAGTGTCTTTATCTACTATCATACTTATAGGTTGTTTATGAAACTCGCCACAACCAAAAGAAGCAATTAAAATAAAAATGAACACAGTTAATAATATTTTTCTCATAACTTATTGTTGAGATGATTTAAAGTGTTGTTATCCATTTTCCCTGTAACTATCAAACCAGCAGCTTCCTGAATTTCTCTGATCCCGGTTATCTCACCCTGATTAACACATGCATCGTATAAATCATTGGCAATTCCCTGATCATTGATTTCATCGCCTCTGAACTGATCCCAATATTCAGGTTTGAAAATGGCTATTGCATGTTCACGAGGCAATGCTTTCATTTCTTCAATTGAGGCTTCGTGTCCTAAGAATTTTGAATATTCTGGAGCAGTAACTCCTCTGTTTGTGCCTACTAATTTTCCGACACCCTGCTTTCCACCGGTCCAGTTGCCATCATCTTCTGGTTCATTACTCCAACCGCCTTCGATTGGTTCTCTGCGTTTGAATGCGATTTCAAAATTTGCCATCAATCATCATTTTCTTTGTGAAGAATAAAAGCCAAGATTGTTGCGATCACTGCAATGCCGATTATTATAGGCATCACAACTTTCATTTTATCAACTTTTCGGCTTCACTTATAACACTACTTGCAACTCCTGAAGCTGCTCCAGCTGGTGTTGCTCTATAAAAAAGTTTGAAAGCAGTAAATCCGATAACTGCCGCGCCTATTCCGATCACAATCCACATCCACATATTTTTTGCAGCTGTGATATCATCGATCTCTTTTTTATCATCAATGTTTTTTTGTGCTAACTGGCCTTTTAAATTACTTGCCTGTAATTGCCATTGTGCAGATTCGTCCCTGGCTTTTTGCAATGAATCTTTCGCTCTGGCCAGCTCTGCAAAATCTTTTATGTATTTTGGTTGATAAACAGTATCTGGCTTTTGATTCGGAACAAATAATGATATCAATCCGGATGTATCAACAGTTAAATGAACTCCTGACATGATAGTATCAACAGCTTTGAATTTTGTAATTTGAACAGTTGACTTTACAGTGTCTTTCTTTCCTGGAAGAAATTGAACGGGACCAAGTATTGTATCTCTGGTTGGTGGATGAGTAAGAAAATATGCATTCATTACACGATCCTGAAGTACTACATTTCCCAAAACACGATTAACTGCTGAAGTATCTTTTTTTGCAACACTGCATCCCATCACACTCGCCATCAGATAAATCAATAAAATAGCAAGCGCTATTTGAATAACCTTCGGAATTTTGGGCATTTGAATGAACCCGTTTGCTGTGTTCATGATAAAAAGTTTAAAGTGTGCGACGCTAATGAGTCGCACACTTATTAATTACTTTGATACCGGTACACCCAATGTTGATTTGAGGGTAGTAACAATATGTGTTAAGATGATACCGCCAATCATTATTGCCAAAGCTTTAAGATCAACGGGCTGTCCTGTAACCCATGATGCACCCCAATTAGATAAGGCTGTGCTTACTGCCATCAGTAAAGTTTTGAAGGCATCCAATTGATTGTACTTTCCAAGCAATGAAGTTGACGGCCAGATGTAGTGTTGGGCAATATAGCCGACAACGTTACCTGCTGTAATGATCCCCAATACTTCCAAACAAGGAAGTGATAAACAAGGGCTTGAATTTGTGAAATACGATAGTAATAATGTTACGATCGCAATGAGTAAACCTTTCCAAAAAGTGTTCATAGTTGTATTTTTTAAGTGATTGAAAAAAAATTATTTTTTCAAGTAAATGGCTGCCAGTGACAATGCTGCCATTCCCATTGCTCCAAGAATGATATAAATAACTCTGTCACGGCCACGATTCACATCTTTGTTTTCTTTCAATATCTCAACATGAGCCTCCGTCTTTTCAAATCTCGATTCAAGGGATGTCACTCGGCCATTAGTCTTGGTTGTCTGTATTAATATTTTATCGAGTTTTTCATCGAATTTTCCATCTATAGCTTCGAGCCTTTCTATTAAGTAGCTTATCCCTTGTTCCATGCTGTTGATTTTTTGAATTAGTTATTGAAATTTTTTACTTTTTAAACACAGGATTATTCTTTGGATCAAGAATGTTACTTGTTATACCGTTGACGATTCCAAAGATTGTATCGGTGTAAAGCCTGCTGTGAAGTGTATCGATATTTCCGGCACGGAGACGAAATGCATTCGCCCTGATTCTATCTAATTTCCATGCCCAAATTTTTGATGTGTCTTTTGCGATCAGCACATCATTTGTATCACAAATAACATTTCCATACTGATCAATTTTTTTAGCCGTTGAAGGCTTTAAAAAGTAGGTTGCAGTGATGCAGATAACTGCTGTGATTACGATAGCGATGATTGTTTTCATTTTGGTTTATTGTTTTAGTTAGGAATATAATTTTGAGTTGAACTTGATGTTGGTGAAGTGGTTGAAACATAAGCGCTATTCGGTGGATAACCGCTTCCTGATAATCCACTATTGAATGTGACTGTATGCGTGCCACTGCTGATCACTCCCGTTGCAGTCCAAGTGTTGCCGTATAAATCTTCGAAGTAAACAGTAACGGTTACATTGGTATCTGTATTAACGGTTGTTGTGTTTCCTGCATCGCTGTAAGTTGTAACGGTTGTGCTTTGGCTTCCCGGTGTGAAAGCAGAAACGTGAACATAAACATCAGTTAGACCGCCTGAACAATTTGTTAGTCCTGAAACGTGGTTGCTTCCATCAATAGAGAAGTATTGTCCTGCTATAAAGAAATAATTTCCTGTTCCACCTCCGCCGCTTCCATAAGCAAGTGCAGTTGTTCCGCACACATCACCGTATAGTGTAATGCCATTGGCGAAAGTTCCATTCCAATAGATAGTTGCTGTTTGTGATCCTGAATGCGTGCAAGCTGCTGTAGAAGATGCCCAACCCCATGAATAACCCCAGCCATCATTTGACAGAAAATAAAGCGTTCCCGAATGCGTTTGAGCCGTACCTGAAGAAGTTGCTCCTCTCTTTTCTACAAATGAAGAACTATATGGCAATGCTGTGTAATAACTATTTGTTTGATCTATGCAAACAAGTGTGGGTAGTTCAACTTTTGTGACAAAATTACTATCATCAGGTATGGATGAAATTGCTGTGAAATACCCATTAGCAGCAGCCCACTTTAATTTGTGATGATTAAAAAAAGATGTTGATGTTGTTGAACTCCAATAATCTGTTGGTGCAGGCGGTGCAGTTACAATTGGTTGTTTGTTACCGCAAAATATTGCGAGTAACGAAAATAAAATGGGTACGATTAATATATACTTTTTCATTTAATGCGTTTTTCGAATTCAATCATTTTTGTTTCTAATAATTTTATTTTTTCATTCAGTTCGTGTATTTCAATATTCTGCAAATCGTCATACATAATTGCTTTAATTCCTTTATCGTTTGTAAGCACTAAATCAGGATAAAACTTTTCAACTTGCTGTGCAATGTTTCCATAACGAAGTCTTGAAAGATTGTCCTTCATGTTGTACTGAATGAAGTCTATTGAATCGAGAATTGAGATTGAAGGATTGTAAACTATATTTGTTTTCAACCTTATATCAGAAGTACCTGCACCGCCTGGTACTGTGAGATAACCTGCAAGTGTAACTGCATCATTACTTGTTGATATTGTTATAGCATCATGCCCTGTTGTCTCATTATAAACAATATAGTTATTTGATGTAAGATTTTCACGCATTCCAACCATCCAATATTGAGTTCCGTTGGTTTGTAAACCTGTTCCTGTATAATTAGAAGTAGATGGACGATTTAATATTAATCCTCGAACACTTGTATTTATAGTGACAATTCCATTGTATGTTCCGCCTGCAAAAGTTGGACTGTTCCCTGTTCCTACACTTTGATTGATTGTATAAGCTGTGATGTTTGCTGCCGTTCCAGTCGTATTCTGATTCCATGTTGGAACTGTACCTGTCAATAAAGAATAAGGAATTGAGCCGCTTGAAAGTGTGCCTACTGTTGTCAAATTAGCACTACCCACCCAAGTAGATAACGCTGTATTTTCAACAAGAGAAAGACCAACCTTGCTTTTTGATATTGAAAGCCATGAAGGGTCAGAGTAACTTCCTGTTGTATAAACACCATTGCTTACGGTTCCTGCATTACCAGTTGTATTTTGATTGAGTGTTGGAATATCAGCCGCAACAATTGCTCTGAAGGATGGTGTTCCTGAACTTCCATTCGGTGCTGCAAAGAAATAATTTGCAGTTTGTGAAGTAAAAGAAGCTTGCGCTCCAATAGATGCAGGCGTGATCGTTCCTGTGCTTACTGCTGTAATCAAACCCTTTCCATTGACGGTTATGATCGGCACAACAGAAGTGCCGCCAAATGATCCCGTATTACTATTGACGGTAGCTAATGTTGTTGCAATAGATGTCGCTCCTGATCCAGTGATGTCGCCTGTTAAAGAAATAGATTGATTGCCTGTTAAATATCCCTGTCCCGTAACATAACTCTGTGTTGCTAATGTTCCCGATGTTGGAAAAGTAACAGAAGTTATTCCAGTGAAAGTAAACGTGGAAGCATAAGCACCTGATAAAGTATGACTGCCACCCATTGTAAGGGTAGCACTTCCATTATTCACACCCGTACCGCCATAAGTAGGGCTGATAATTGTTGCCTGCCATGTGCCTGTTCCTAAAGTTCCAACAGAAGTCAAAGACGAAGAAACAACAGTTGAATTTAAAGTTGTTCCGGTAAGTGTTCCGGCTGCAGCTGTGATTGTGATATTTGCTGATCCGTCAAATGAAACTCCATTTATTGTTCTGGCTGTTGTAAGTGTCGCCGCTGATCCTGTTGTGTTCTGATTGAAAGTTGGAACACTTGCAGTTAATGTTGCCCCACTCTGTTCAGTAAATGTAAAAGTTGATGAAGTAAAAGTCAATCCTGTTCCTGATCTATTATAAGCTGTATTCCAGTTGGAAGAATAAGTCGAACCAACATCGAACACATTTCCGGTTAATGAAAGATAAGTTCCATTGGTGTAAACACCTGCACCTGCAATCTGTGCGAATGTAATTGCATCAGTGCCCAAGGTTGGAGAAGTTGTATTGCTATTGCTCCACTGCGTGCCGCCATTGACTGTTCCTCCGTTATCGATAAAGATTGTCGCTCCCCACAATTCAGTTCCGGTGTTTGCATCGGTTGATCTGCTCCATGCTCCAGATGCTACAACATAAATTCCATTCTGTGAACCTGTTGATTGATTCTTTACCAATACACGATCACCAACACCCACAGCAACACCGTCAATGGTTTGCGTTCCTGATAGAGTGATGTTCGCTGTTGTTGCTGCGTGTGCAGAAGCTTTCCAATAAAGGCCTGTAACGAGATTGTCAACATAATTCTTTGTAGCCGGTTGGTAAGCTGTTGAAGGATCGCCGCTTAAAGTAAATAGTCCGGTCATTGTAACACCGCCAGCTTGAGGAACATAAGTGCTCGATGCGCTGCTGGTTGTTAAGTATGTTGAGTTATCATAAGAAATTGATGTTCCTGAAATCTTTACGAAACCTGTTCCGGATAAAGCGGATTGCTTTGCATTCCATGCACTCTGATCACTTGTACTTGGTAAATAATATCCTGATGCAATAGAAATACTCGGTGTTGTTCCACCTGAAGAACTTAAACCAGTTCCCGCACCTACAGAAGTTACCTGAGCAACATTTGAAACGTTTCCTAATCCAACAGCAGAAGCATTCAACGTTTGCCAAGTTTTATCACCTCTCCAATATTGACTTGTTGTGCCTGCTGTGATGGATGGTTCTCCACCTAAGCTGCTTAATGATATTGTCCAACTTCTATTAGCTGACAAGTCGTAGCCTATACCGTTTATGGTTAAGGTAGTTGCTGCATTTGCCGGTGTATATCCTAAACCTGCAACGATAGCTGCATAAGTAATTGTTGGACCGAATTTATATTTTACAAAATTGCTGTTTGCAGTTCCTCCATGAAGTACCCAAAAAGATGAATCAATCGTTGTAAGAACGAGCAATGTTGTTGTATCGCGATAATATGCAGGTATTGCATTTCTGGCCGTTGTATCATAAACGATCTTAGTTCCTCCCTGCATGAACATCGCATAATATCCGGCGTATGATCCTGATGGCTGAACACCTCCTGAAGAAGTAATAAATACCTGACTGAATGAAGCTGTGCAGATAAATAATGATATGATGAATAGTATCTTTTTCATTAGTTGAATGTTATTGTTGATGTTGCGGAAAGTGCATTGTTGGAAATAATTCTTTCATACGAAGAAGCATATCCCTGAGCATTTGTGAATGTTACTGTGGTGATTGTAAATGCCGATGTGGACGGAAATCCGTTTACTGTGATAGTTGAAATACTTCCCAAGCTTGTCGAATGGTAATAAACAAAATATTGACTCCCGGACGGAGTTGTATTTGTTACCGTCAGCGATAATCCGTTACCATCTTTATTCAATCCCTGCACTGTAGCATCTGAAGGGCTGGAGCTGCTCACCCATCCCCAGTAACGATAATAAAACGGAGTGATATAAATCGTTCCACTATTGACGCCGCCTGCTGTAATCCTTCCGTAACAATCCTGCACACCCAGATTATTGTTTTTGCATGCACCCTGAGCATAGGCCTTATTAACATAAAATGATTGCTGTGATGTTAATGAGGAAATGGTCGTTGTATTTCCGCCCAAAGAAGACCCATTCTGATAATAAGTAGTAGTGGACAATGATCCTGCATCATTCTGCGTGAATGTTGATGATAAAGTCACTGTTCCTATGTTCGTTCCGATCTCATATAATCCGCCTCCGGGACTGGAAGAAATTCCTGCTGTTGGTGCTGTATATGTTGGATGGATCGCTTTGATCAGTAATCTTCTGAAAACTGCATCAAGTGTTGTTCCTCCGGGTAAAGTATCTCCCGTATTTAATCCGCCATTCGTTCCACCGGGGCCAAGCTGAACAACTAAGTTTGAATCCAATACAGGCTGATTAACTGCAATGACTGAATCAACCCAACGACGTGTTGCATAAGTTAGGGAATCAGAACTAAGTAATGTCCACTTAACTCCATTGCCATAATAAACTTTGTTTGAAATTTGTGCGAATCCTAATTTACTGAATGCAGTATCTAATGGTGGCTGCAATACTTTTTGAAAATAGCCTCTATCAGATCTCAAACTATCCTGCACTTTAATCCATGTCAAAAACCATTGCGATCTGGGAACCTGAACCGGAGGTTGTTGCGAATAGCAATTTATACTTAGAAAGAATAGTATTAAGATATATAAAAGCTTTTTCATTTTACTAAATTATTTAGTATTTCCGATTAAAAAAATTTATTTAGAAATGGAACACAACCCAATCAATAGAAATGTCTTGCACAACACTTGCTACCTCATGAAACAGTACATCAAAACCAGTTGTTGTTTTATTATGAACAACAAAAATTGTTGTTGCATCATTGCCCGGAGTGCCAAGTGATATCACTGTGATCAACACCAAATAATTATTATCAGCTAATGTTGTTCCGAGTGATACAGTAACATTTGTATTACTCGATGAGATATCTCCCACAACTGTATTTCCAGAAACCAATCTTTTAGCACCTTGGCTATCTACATAACTTTTTGTTGCGGCACCTTTTGCATCAGTTGGATCAGCATTTAAAACTAAGGGTCCAGTCATTGGTCCATTTGAACCATCAATTTTTAAAAATCCATTAGAAATTTGAGTCTTGGTATATAAATTATCCCAATAAGGAATTTGTCCTGCGGTTGGAGTATTGGTAACAGTTTTAAAAGCTGCGGAACCTAATGAACTTGTTGTTACTACCAATGCCTGGATCAAAGTGTTTATATATTTCAATCCAATTCTGTAGGCATTCATATTTCCTAAAAATTCAGGAGTTGTGGTACCTGAAGGAGTTGATGTAGTTACTGCCTGCATCAATGTATAAATATTCCTTGAATTACCATCGCCAAAAGGCTGTGGCATTGTATCAGTAGGATTTGCAGCTAAATAAAGGCCTTCCGTAAACGGTGCATTTATAATATAGAATTGACCTTGCAAATAAAAGATTCCCGGATTGAAAGTATTTGTAACACCGCCAATAAAATCCAATCCGCTCACAATAAAGAAATCATTCGATACTACATAACCTCCTGCAGATGTGGTGAAGGTTGTAAATCCAGCTACTGCAGTAAATACCTGCCCTACTGTATAAAGCGAAGAATTATAAGTAATGGATCCACCCATCACAACATAAGATTGACCAATAATTAAAGTGCCACCTGCAGCAATATTTGTTGTTCCGATTATTGCGGCCAATGCATCATTGATCGCTTCATTTGCTGCAACGATATCACCTACAAAACGTGGATTACCAAGTCCTGCATATTGTTTTCTTTTGAATGGCCATGTGAATAAAGACATAATTAAAAAGTTTGAATTTGATAAGGAATACCAAGCATCCGGATTTGTTCAATTGTCGCAACCATATCAGATAACGAAGCTGTAGCAACTGCCACCGGAACATTTATTGTTACCAATGTTTCATTAACCCGGTCCGTAAATTCCACTTCATCGATTGCCGGTGTTGTGGAAAAATCACTGTCGTAATTTGTTGGATGATATTGAAACATTGGATCTGAAATAACTGAAACAATGCTCTGAGTAATGAATATCCTTTTAGATATCGCATCATAAAGCATGTTTAAAACATTTGTCAATTGTCCTATCTGCCATTTGCAATTGGCAATCAACATTTCTTTATTTCTGAAAGTCACAAAATCAGCGAATGGCTGCTGGAATGGTTGAACAAAAGCCGATAAATATTTATACAAATAAGAAACGCTCCCGGAGGCATTGATGGAAAAGAAATTGCGGAGGCTTTCAAAAAGCATCTTTGGATAATCAATATTTCTGAAGTTCGTTCCCATTAAATTCCGGTATAAGAAATTTGATTTAGAATATTGGCGACATAATTAAAATAACCGCTTCCAAGTGTTGTGCTTCCTGAAAATGCAACACCATCGATTAAAGTATTATCAATAAAGAAATCTTTTACGCCTGGTACATTCGCTTTAATATAATCATTCAGATCTCCATTATAAAACACACCATCAAAACCAAATGATTTTCTGAATGCAGATAATGCATTGGAAAGGTTTGTTTGCAATGTAGCCAGATCATAAGTTGAATAATAAGTACAAATTGCAGAGAAGGAAAGCACGTTTGCATTATTCGAAATGATTGTGACCGGCAAGCCTGGTATTTCAAAATTCTGAAAATAACTTGTGAATGCTGTGAACTGTGGAATAGAAAGTGCAACTGTGTTTCCACTGGCATCCAATGTCGCTACTTTCAAAAATAATTGAGATGAATTCCCTGAAGCGATATTTTCAAAAGCTGCCTGAGCAATGATTTGTTTTGAAGTATCGATATTCGCATAAACAGGATTTCCATCAGCATCTTCAGTTAAGTTGTCACCATATTGAAATGCTAAAGCTGCTGCAGTATAATAAGCTGATTTTCCATAACGCTGCGTGCTGATCACATTTAATATTGAAGCTTTAGTATTGCTGAATTCCTGCAGAGTATTGTCCACGATTGTTCCTAATCCTTCCGCAATTTTATTTACTGCAGCTGCTGCACTCGGATTATCAAAACCAAGTGCGATTAAATTCGATTGTATCGTGTTTGCTGTTGTTGACATCTTAGAAATAGTTTGATAAAATATCTATTCGAATATTTACGGTACCGGTTCCAGTCATTGTGATATAAAAAGTTGTAGCGGATCCGAAATACTGTTTAATTGATGCAGTGGCCACGGTTGCTGAAGTGGTATCTTCTAAAATATCTGTTCCGTTAGGAGTGGTTCCGATACGAATTGTTGGAGATCCAGCAGTTGTGATCACCGACAGTTGCTCCACCCATGTATTGGCGGCAATAGCTTCTGTTGTATTACCGGTTACACCTTCCAATTTTATTGGAATAGTGAAAGCTCCGTATAGTTCTGAAAACATATCATTTAGATTTGTGCGAACTGTTAATCCAGAATCGCCATTATTTATAGTTTGCTGACTCATATTTTTTTATTTAATCATTCCAATTTTTGTTGTCTTTCCATGTTGCAATGTCATTCCAATAACCTGTTGTTAAAATCCAGAAATTGTTCAACGTGTTAAAAACCGCATTGATCAAATTGGATATTCCGACTGTGATATTATTCACAGCTTGATAACTGCTCAATTGCCTTTGACTATTACTATCGACTGTTACTCCATCAGGAATGATCACAACTGTTCCGGGAATAAGATCCGGTGTCCAGTCAGTGAAATTATTTGCAGCACAAACAGCATCTAAGTTTGCTAATGAGCCTGTGGCATTTAAAACCACATCCCATAAACTCATTCCCTGCTTTACTGTATAAGTGCTACTCATAACTTATCTGCGTTAAAATTTTGACCGTTGTTATTGAACCTCCTGAAATTATACTGCTGCTCCATTTTGCAAGCGTTGCACCATCTTGAATACATTGAGCCTGCCACCTGTTCATTTCATAAGCTGTTTTGGTATTGTTTGCATTTACAGCATCTTCCATTCCGATTCCTAACATTGGATTTGTAGGAAAAGAAACTCTGGAATATTGAATGATACCGGCATTTTGCACTGAGGGATTTTCAGTTATTGCAAAATCCATATCCGGAGTCATTACCAGATCACGAGCAACAATATCAAAATTCAGATCTTCCATTAATGTGTGATTGTTGTGTCTTCAATTTCTGCCTGTTCAGTTTTTGTCAACTTATCTCCGGCCCAAGTTGCAGCTGCAGTTTTTAAAGCTGCCCCACCATCTGATGGAACCGGTGTCCATCCTGTAAAAACATCTTTCAAATTGTTTACATCATCTTCCAGGTTATTGAGCTTTTGAGTTAACTCGGCCACTTTTGCCAATCCTCCATTCAATCCTTCATTAAAAATTGTACTCTCACTGTTGATAATAAAACTATTTGTTTCAATTTTAATACTACTGCAATTTACTAATATTTTTAGCACGCTATCGACAAATAAAATCTGTGGTCGATCCTTATTACCATCTCTGAAACTGATAAGACAATAACTATCCATATTCGGTATTTCAATGAACGAAGCTTGACTTCCCTGCAGCACTTTGAGAGGAACTTGTAAATAAGTAGGATTACCATCAGTAAGCATCTGCACATCACAAACAAATTTTGTTTCTGCTTCAGCTATATTCACAATCTTTCCTTCACAGATCAAAGAATATTTCATCATATTCTTAATTGCTCTGATCAGGCCTTGTTCAATTTCATTTTCTTTATTACTCTCATTCATTCGTATAAAACTTTTGAGTTAAATAAGAGAATTTTACTTTATGCCGATACCCGGAGGCATCAACTGTTGTTTCATATCCACTTGTCACATAATTCCCGGTCCTGTCCGGATATCTTATATCTGTATAATTGGCCTTTGCAAATAAAATCGGCATCGGATAAAGTAGTGTTGTGATCGTTCCGCCATAAACTCTCTGTTTTGCTTTATTCAAAGCTTCGTTGGCCAGCTGTGTATATTTAGTCACGTTCCTGGTACCACCGAACATTGCTTGCGTGAAAAATACTTCCACCAATTTTCCGTTCGTATCTCCTACTTCGATCGAATCTTTCAATCCGTTGTTCTGCAGGAAATAAGCTTTCACTTTAAATGTCTGAAAAACTGCTTCGGGTTTTTGTAGATCACATTTTAAAACATTGGTGTCGCTTCTATACGTTACGCTTGAAATCGTTGTGGATGCAACGTTGCAATAAAGCTGATTATCCATTAATGTGATATTGAAAAGCAATTCTTTTCTGAAATAATTCAGAATGGCCAGCGGCGACATCATCGCGAATGTGATATTTACTAAAGTGATATCAGGAATATTACCCGGTTCGAATAGAACAACATGATCAGTGTCAGTTGTTGCTCCGTCGATTGTATCATTTACGAAATTCACAATGTTCTGCAGAAGATCTTTCAACTTGATCGATGCATAAAAAGCACCGGCATTATAAAATCCTTTCGTTCCTTTTTTATTTTGCTTTACAAAAACTCTCTGCGTTCCGAACATTCCTAAATTGAAAAAATAAGAATAGTCCAAACATTTTATTGTCATCGGAGTACCTTCAACAAAATCAAAAAGAAAACCTTTGAATAAAGTCACTTGAGGATAACCATCATAGCTCGCAGTTATTAAAATCGGATCTCCTACCGCAAAAGTTTGTTGGGAATTAACGGAGTACTGAGTCAAAAAATCGTGTGAGCCGTCTTTGTATTGAATAGTGCTGATCAACGGTAATACAAGTGTACAATCAGAACCAATTTGATGGCCATCATTTTTTACATGCACTGAAACAATTGTTTTCAGCAGCTTGTTTGCAATTGTAACTTCTATATGTCCGCTTAAATACATTAGCTGATGATTAATGTTTGTCCTAAAACATTTTCCCAGGCCTTTATTCTTAAACCAATATTCTTACTACCTCTGAAAGTCATAGGTGTTATTCCTCTTATCACAACCTGTTGAATGCCTAATCCGTTTAAATAAGTACTTTGAACATTCTGCACGCTGTCCGGAAGCCAAGCTTTCTGCCAGATCTGTTCCAGGGCTTTTTGAGGAAAAATATATTGAGTCAAATCACTATTCAAAGAACCATCCGCATTTTTTTCACGAATTACACATTCAAACTCTATTTCATAAGGTTCACGACTTACTCTTTCTATAATTGATACACCATCCAATATTTTATCCATCACCAAAACTTTCTCACCGTTGATATAAATAACTACATCGTTTGGGAGTGTAATGCCACCAATCACAACTACTGAAGGATTGTTTGTCTGGTCCGGTGATGATTGTATATTAAATGCCATTATTGAACACCTCCCTGGTTTTCGCTTAAATTATTTATTGCTCTGATCATTACTTCAACTCCTTCCTGACTCTTTTCTCTCATTTCTTTTGGAACCACTCCGATATTTTTCTGCAGTGCATCATGAAAATGAATATTTATCATTTTCGCAGATCCTAAACCTCCTGATGCACCGGAAAGATTTGAAGTATTGAGTGCAGTTTGCTTCGCCGCTGATCCGGCTGCACCACCAGCAAAATTTTTCGATGGTCCTGATTGTTCTGATCCTTTGAAAGTGAGAAGATTTCCAAATTTGAATTCACTATTTCCTGCAGCTTCCTGACCTTTTTTTACAGCATCAACAATGCCGGTGGTTATTCCTTTAGAGAAATCCGCCATTGCCTTTTTCCCATCTTCAAAAGCTTGCTTGAAATTGAGAGTGAACACATCTTTGATCACTTTTCCTAAGTTGATAAAGTGATTGATCACTGTTTTGATTGCCTGCACAATTCCGGCCCACATTCCTCCCATAAATTCTCTAAAGCCTTTGAATTTATCCCAGCAATACATCAATGCAGCCACAAGGGCTACAATTAACATGATCACCCATGTAATTGGATTTGCTGCCATTGCAGCGTTCCAAGCCCAGGTTGCAATTGTTACCAATTTAGTTGCTCCTGCAGCCAATAAAACATATCCGTAATAAGCAGCTACTGCAGCTGACACCGCAATCATTACATCTTTAAAAATCATTGCTGATTCAGATGTGCTCTTAAAGAAATCAATCACTCCTTTGAGTGCTTTTATAATTCCATTCAGTATCGGAATAAGTGATACTTCTAATTTGCTCACCAATTCTCCTACAGTAATTTTTATTTCTGCCCATCCCTTTTTGGCCATTTGAACTTTACCTTCATCAGTTTTGGTCATTGCTTCAGCTAATCCTCCGAATTCGGTTTGTAATTCCTGCAGGATTACAGATTGTGCTTTTGCGACCTGACCGGTGGCCATGAAATTTTTAATTGTTTCCCTTTGTGCTTCATTGAAAACAACACCCTGACGTTGCAGTCTGGTCATACCTTTTGCCGGATCATTGAGCGCCTTACCTAACATATTAGCAGCTTCAGGAAGATCCATTTTAAAACGAGTTGCAAAATTTTCAATGGCCGGTAAAGTCTTTTCGTAAATTTCTCCGCGGATCTGTGTGAAAGTTAACAGCATTGATTCCGCATCTTCAATATTGGCACGTCCGAAAAGAACCTTCCCGGATTGCACCTTCGCCATTCTTTCTAACTCATCAGCTGATTCTCCTGCAATGCCTTTGGTTGATGCAAGTGCAGCATTAACTTTCATTGCGGATTCTTCCAGCTTATCAAATGATTCCTTTGATTGTTTAATGAATTCAAAGCCTTCGAAAAGTGCTGCAATACCTAAGCCACCCAGGATCATACTTTTCAATCCTCCGAATATTCCTTTCATTTTTTCACCCATGCCGGCCAATGCAGTTTCAGTTTTTTCAACTTCCACTTTTGCTTTCATTCCCATGGATGACAATGACTCTTCGATCTGCTTCATTGCCTGAAGCGCTGTTTGATTTTCTACTGATATTGTAAAACCGTATGTTGCCATTATTTAATCTTCTTTTTGAAATGGTGCATGCCATAGTTTTAAAACCTCTCGAAGCATGATCACATTATCCATATAATCACTAATTGTCAATTCATCAACTTCGTTCTTGCTATAACCCAAAAAAGCCCGGAACATGGTTTTTTGATATAAAACCGGGTCCCGGGCAATTAATTTATCCTTAGCCTTATCCGGCTGATCATTTATTTCATTTAAGTCTTCTTCAATTGAGAAAAAAAGGGGGCGATTTTCTCGCCAAAGAACCATGTGCCGAAATTTAGCACCGCGATATTGTCATTTAAAAACTCTGCTTTGTCCTGTTCAGTAAAATCCTTTGCATCAACTTGTAACAATGTTTCTATTGCTGCATCAGTTAAATCGGCCAGTCCATCAGTATCTAAATTTATTTTTCCTTCCTTCACATCGATGCCGCCAGTTTCAATAACAGATAATATTTTAAATGTCAATTTTCTTTGGTTCCTTTCCGTTCTGCTCAATTCATGGAATACTGCAGTTTTGGTTATCTCTTCTTCTTTCCATTCAACAGTATTACCATCTGCACCTGCAGTTGCTACTTTAGAAATAAAAGTCAGGTCTTTTTTAAAAACTTGTATCATTAAATAACATTTGTTGCAGTCCAATCAATATTCACCAGGGTTTCTTTATCCTTTGCCTTAACACTTACTTTTGATGTGTTCAAACACATGTTCAGATAAGTATAAGAAGGACCACCAACTAATGAAGTGATCGATAAGATCGCGTTAGGAATTTGTGTTGCTGATTTCAAACCTGCTTCACTTAAAATGCTGTCCATTTCACCATTCTGTAATGAGAAAGCACCGGCAAATTTGTAAGCGTTTTGTTTATTGCCTACTGCATATTGTTCACCAACAGCATAGATTAGTTCATTTTCAACACTATCATCCCAACCAATGGTATTTACAGTGCCAAGCATATAAACACCGACACCGGGAATATTTAAAGCAACCTTGTATTCGGCTGCAGTGATGATTAATAAATTTTTATTAGGCATATCTTATAAAGTTGAAGTGAATTCAATTGTACCATTAACAGTTCCCAGGATCGGTGTAGGCACAATCTTCAATGTAAAATTCATTGTCTTTGTGCTGTTGAAATTAGGAGCTGATAAAATCAATGATGCATCACTCAGATCACCACTACCGGAAGCAACATTCAATGGTTCTATAAATTCATTATAGAACTGCTGTTGTTTTGCATTCAGATATGATTGTGCAACTGCTCCGGTCTTCGTATCAATTGGAAGATTCTTGCCCATTTCATCAATGAAGAATGCTAAAGCATCTGCACTTAATGCATTGGCAACTCTGTTGAATTCCTGAGTGCTCAATTGTAAAGTTGAACTTGTACAAGTAGCTCCATCATTCCAATAGAAACCTGAATGATTAGACCAGGTGCGTAAGAACATAAACTGTTTAGATCCCAGTTGACCAATGTCACCAGTTCCGTTTGCATAGGATGTTAGATTTTGAACGGGGCTGCAATTATCAGCTACATAACCATTTGCTGAAGTAGTATAAGAAGTGAATCCTGTTACTGCAGTGAATGATTGTCCGGGATTATAAACAACTGAGTTGTATGTGATCGCTCCACCGAAAACAGTATATACATGGCCAACGATTAAAGTTCCGGATGCCGGAATAACAACACTATTGGTCAAAAATGCTGTTGGTGTGTTTACAGCTCCATCTTCTACCGCTCCAAATCCATGGCCGATAGTAATGCGTGCAAAACGACCTAATGCCAAACCAACGGCTGAAACACCGTTTGGTTGTGTGCCGGTAATACAGAGAGAAACTGCGAAAGCAGAATTGGTTGCCTGTGTACCGATCGTTGAAGGAGTAACAGAAGAACTCATGTTATAACCATCAACAATACAAGAGAATTGAAATCCCTGTTGGAATAAATTCTGTTGTGCTGTTTGCAATGCGGTGATTGTTGCAGTTACATCAGCTGGAAAATCTGCAGAAGATTGTAAAGCGCTTGGAACATCATAACAGAAGCCAATCATCTTTACTCTGTTTGCAGGATCTGCTTGAGCAGTGAACGCTACAAAAGCATTGAAAGCATTACTGGCCACAAATGTTGCAAATGCAGTGGCTTTACTTATTCCATAGATCCAAAGCAATGCACCGGCACCAGCTTGAGCATAAAACTCACTTACCTGCTGATAAACGGCAGTTTTATTTGTTGCATCATAAGCCGCATCAATACCTAATGCAGTTAGATCGCTCAACTGAGTAAGTAAATAAGGCGTATTAAGTGCGAAATTATTTGATACAGCAACGGCCTTAAAAACTATGCCCATAATTCCATTACTTGATGGAGCTATTCCGACAGAATTATTAAGGACGTTGATTACAATTGGATGATTCATTTTGAATTTTTATCGAATGATAAAAAATATTTTTATAGCCGCCAATTAAGCTATTTCTGTTCCTTTGGTTCCTTTGGTTCCTTTGCAGGCTTTTCATCAGGAATTTCAACATCGAATGTTGCTACAGAAGAACTTTCTTTTGGTTTTGCTGATTCAACAGCTTCTTCACTCTTCGCAGCCAATAACATTTTGTTTAATTGTTCTAATGAACTTGGAACCTCTTTCCCACCTTTGCCAAATTTTACACGGTATGTATGCGAACCGGTAGGATCATTTGAAAAATCTTTTCTGAAATCAGAATCTTCCTTTTTATGATAGATGTTACCATCACCATGGAAATAAACTGTTTCGTGAGCTTTTACAGCTGCCTTGATACCGTGAATATTATTAGGATGAGTCTTGAACATAAAAATCGATTTGGTGATTAAAATTTTGCGTTGTTTTATTCTTACTGTTTGCTATTGAAAATCTAAATACTTAAATGATAAATTTTACTTCATTGCAGAGCTGACGACCGTATTGACCGATCCGGAAACACTTGCTGTGCTGGATGTCATGAATTGTACTTTTAGATATCGCCCGGAGACTTTCGCCGAGTCCGCTAAAAAGTCAATGAAGTTGGTCCCGCTTGCAGACAATGTAAATGTTTTTGTATAGACGGAATTTGCTGATCCGGCTTTTACCGAAACAAAATTGTAAGGAGTATTGCCCTGGTAAAATGATGCCGTAACTGTCGCTGTGCCTGATCCAATTTTGGTCCAACCGAAAGAAACGAAAGGGATATATTGATATGATCCTGTAAAAGGAATCACATAAGCAATAGTATCTGAAACTGCCAATGTATCGGCAGTACCAATTCCGTTAACGGTATAAGGCAAAGAACCCAATGTAACAGAACTACCTCTTTGTACAGGAGCAATATTCGAATTAGTTCGTAACTGAGCATTTACAGCAACACTGAAAGTTGCCGAGATCAATAAAAGTGCTAAAATCTTTTTCATCTGTATTATTTTTTAAAAAGGTTTAAGCCCTCTTGTTATCGAGGGCTTTTTTTATTTTATTTTTTATGCATTTGAAGGATTAGAAACAGCACCGTAAGTCAACAGTGATGTACCGCTGAAATCAGCACGCAATGGAGCGATGCCCATTCTTATATCGGCACTCATTCTGTAACCGTAGCTGGTAGGATCCTGAATCATAAACACATCCAACATACCAAGACCCATTCCGATTTGTGAAGGAATAAATCCTAAAGCTGCAGAGATAGCAGTTGAAGGAATTGTACCGTTCGGATCTTTCACCTGTCCAGTTGCTGGATCGTATATTGCTACACGGCTTCTTTGAGGTAAAATAGTGCTTCCGAATTTCACAAACTCTCCACCGTCCTGATTAACCCAACGAGTTAATAAAGATTTGGTTTCAGGATCTTTCTTCAACATTGCATCCATGATAGGATCAAGAACTAATGTTGGTTTTTCACCTGCCAGTTCGAAGTTTTGATAATTGTAGATCTGTTCAATTGTGGTGATATCATTCAATACCGGAGCAAGTAAGCTACCTGTAAATGAAGGATTATAATAGAACTTATTGTAAGCTGCATTACCTCCAACTGGGAATGACATTGGTGAAGTTTGATAACCACTCAATCCTGAAGTAGTAACGATAGAAGCTGCAGGAACTGTAGAAGCTAAAGTGTAGATCAGATTATCATCAATAACTGCATTCCATTTTGCAAAAGCCTGTGCCCAACCTGTTCCCATTTGATCATACCTCAATTGATGCATGGTTAATGGGGTCCAGAGCATTGGTTGTAACCAATACGGAGTCAAAGAAAGGCTTACGGCAGTATCAGAATAACTGTAAGATGCAGGATTTGAAGGCTGTGCTCCTTTGTAGATCGTAGGATCAGCAGCTACATTTGCCCATATAATACCAGTATTTTTTCCAGTCATTTCAGCACCGAAAATTGGAATTTCATTTTTCCATGAACTGTTAGGGAACAGTTTAAAGATTGCCAATGAAAGCCATTCGATTGTATTCAATGCAGGTGAAGCCAGAGCATTATCTGTAGAAGATAAAGTACTGATTTTACGCATCACATTGTCACGGCCCATCATGTCGATTTCACCGCGACCAAATTGTGAAGCCAATTCATGCAATGTTATACCGGCACGTGCATTTGGATTAGCCTGGAAAGCACTTATTTGACTTTCAGCAACATTCATCATGATCCTGGTCTTGTCAACTAAAGCTTTGTACTTACCATCTGCCATGATAGCATTCAACACTGCTGCATAATCAGCAATATCTTTTGTACCGCCATCATTCGTAAGAACACGACCCATCAGGCGTTTGTCATTTTCTTCTTTGCTTGATGCCAATTGGCTGAAGGTTTTTCCTTGGCCAATTGATCTAACTCTTGCAGCATGTGAAGGAGCTGCAGCAAGCTTCAGATCTTCTTTAATCTGGGCAGCAGTTTTAATTTCCGGTTTCATAGCCGATTGGGTTGATTTTGTTTTTGCGGAATTATTTTTAGTCTTAGAAGATTCCTTTTCATCTTCTTCGTCTTCATCATCGTCATCATCCGCTTCAGTAGCTTTTTTATGTGCTTTTTCAGCAGCTTCAAATGCAGATGCAGCTTCTTCAGCTTCTTCTTTGGCTTTTTTATATTCTGCCTTGTCTTCTTCAGTGGCATCATCTTTTTCAGCCTTTTCTTTACATTCCTTCACCTTTTTTACAGCTTCTTCAGCTTTTTCCTTGGCTTTTTCCATTTCAGATTCAGCTTTTGCAGCCTTCTTTGATTTCAAGCCTGTTGGTTTAGGTTGAGGGTTAGTAATTTCTTTTTCTTTTTGCTGAGTAGACTCAGGTTTATCTTTTGGAGCAGGTGCTGCTTCGGTTTCTTTTTCAGAACCGCCGAACTTAATAACACCGCCTAAAGAAATGATTTCTTTCATCCATTTTGGTAACCCGGTACCATCAGACGAAACAGAAGCAGATAAAATTTCTTTTGCAGATGTTTTTTCTTCTTCAGAAGTTTCATTGTCTGCAATGATTGCTTTCATCTCTTCAATCTTAGCTGCTTTTTCTTCAGCGCTAAGTTTTGCGAATTCTTTTTTCGTAATCATTGTATTAGAATTGAATTTTAAACTAAGAGTGGTTATGGTTTTAGAAATATTTTCGATTTCACCAGAGGAGTAAATTTTTGCTTGCAATTCAACTGCATCTTCCTGAACAGCATCTTCATTTGATGGAAGTGTTACGATAGAAATTTCATACAAGTAGAATTTTTCACAGATCCTGTTTCCATCTTTATCTAATTCGTACTGATTTGCGGCTGTCATTTTCCAAACTGCTTCACCACCGATACTTGCTGCACGAATAAAACCTTTATCATATTGGGCTTTGGTGGATTTGCTTTCATCTGTTAATCCGTGGAACACCGGCTCTCCGGTCCATTTGCCACCTTCGAGTTGAATATCTTTCCACATTCCGATCGGATCAGCATTCCAGTTGTGTTGTTTCAACATCACCGGATTTTTATTGAAGCGTGTAAAGTCAATAACGTTATTGGGAATAACACCGCCTTGATCGTTTGGAGTTGCTGTAGAAAAAATTATTCTCTTCGACATGCTTTTTTATTTCTGTATTAAAAGTAGAATGGATTACTAATTTATTTAGCATTTGTAAAAGAGATTTTACTATATTTGAATAACCCATTTTTAATATGTCTCCAATTGAATTATCTGATTTAAGAAAGAAAAGAGCGTCAGCATTATTGTTTGCGCGAAAGAGATTAAGAATTACAAAATTAAAATTGTCTCAAGTAACAGGCCTCAGCCGGCCAACGATTGATCGCATTGAAAGCGGCGAATACTCCTGGAGCATCGATACTGAAATGATTTATTTATCCGGATTGAAATTGAATGAAGTGAAAAATTAATTAAAAGGCGGGTTGTCAATTTGATCAACAGTTTCAAGCGGTGCAGTTGAATCAACTTCTGAAGATGTGCCGTCATCAACTCCTACAGAATCAAAAATAATTTTATATCCCATTATCAAACCATCCTGATCCAATGCATCTGCAGAAGTAATACCTGACAAAGTAAATTTGAAACAATAATTATTTAAGATGTCGATCATTGTTGGTGAAGTAGTATTCAACCAAATTCCTTTTGAAAAATGAGAACGTATTTTATCGATGATATCTAAAAGCTGCATTGAATAGCCGGTAGGATCATCGGCTTTAGGATCCGGTGCATAGTTGTAAGAATTCATTGCAAAATTCCAATCAACTCTTGTGAGGCCTCCGGGATATTGAAGTGAGTCTGGAGCATCCAATAAATCAACAAGCAATAATGGCATTGTGTATGATGGAAGATTGCTGGTCTTGTAATCTGTTTTCAGCATGATGGTACCACCTTCATCTACTAAGAGAGCTTTACATTCTTGCATTACTGCATTTAAGATATCTCCGATCATAATTTTAGGCTTTAGCCATTGGAATGATTTTGTTTTTCTTTTCCTCAGAATGCTTTACTGCATTCAACCATTGGAATAATTGGCCGAGTTCGATCTGTTCTTTATGAGTTTGAAGCAAATCAGTTAAAGGAAGTTTGGCACTATCAACAATGTGCTTTTCATTCTCGGATATTTTTTCCACAACTAAATTTATGTGCTTGTCTACGTTACTCATTGCTAAATAATTTAGTATAAAAGTATAAAAAAATATCAGGCCTTCAATAATGTTTTTTCAGGCTTAAGCATATACACACGCTTTGTATTGCATGTTCTGCAGGTGAATTGAATCTTATTGATATCAACGGGCTCTGCTTCCCAGTTCGGATCATTGTAACAATCAACCAACTTCTGAACTTTATGCTTTTCGCATGCAGTCGGTGTTACTTCTTCACGAATGAGTTTATACTCCGGATGGTTTTCTGTTTCCATAATTATTTTTTAAAAATATTCATTGCTTTGTCTCTTTCAAAATCCACTTTCTTATAAATAGCTTTTAATATTTTGGGATTCGGCGGTTCTCCGGGACCAGGAATATATTTTCTTGGTGGAATTCCACCGCCGCCTTCATTCATTCTTTTTGCATAAGGTATCAAACCAAGATCAACACCAATATTCACAAGCTTATTCATCACTGCATATTTCACACTATTGTAAAGATTTCTTGTCTGCTCCAATAATGGATTGCTGCTTTGATAAACAGATCCTTTCACACCATGACGTTTATCATAAGCCTTATCTGTTTTTGGATTTCTTGCTTCCCATCCATTAACACCGGTCCCGGAATCATATCCCTGCAGCTTAAAATTTTCTTTTACAACTTTAACTGCAGATGTGCCAATGATCCTTGGAAGATTGTTGTTCAATGTTTCCATTGCCTGGCGAGATTGTCTCCAATCAGTTAATAATTGTGAAAGTGATTTATTGGCCATGATCTAACTAATTACTCCTTTGCGATATTTATTTGCGGCTTTCTTACTAATGGCGAACGCATCAACAATAACTCCATCCTGCGTTTGTACGATGTAACAAGTCTTTCCAAATTTAATATAATTTCTCAAAACTACTTTTTGATTTTCTGCATCCTTCCAGCTCATCCAGATCTCGTCAGGACGTTGAACAGTTTTAGGAATATTTTCAAAGCCTCTGCTATGCTTTTGCACCTCATGAAGTGAGTTGGCCGTAAATCGAATATTCGTTAAAGTTTGTTTGTTCTGGAAAATAACATCACCTGATTTATTGGTTTCATATTTCTCTTTCCATTCATTCACTGTCTCAATAAAATAATGCAAACCGGTTGCCGCTTTTATGATCGCTCCAAGGCCTGTTAAGGATTCATCGCTTTCGATATCACCTTCATCAAATAATTCTGCATTTGCTTTATTCGCATTTCCCAACACTTCAAAATAACTATGCTTATCATTCGGGAACATTCCTTGCTCTGCAGGATTATAACGGAACTGTTCATCAACATGTTCATCGAGCAATTGTTTTGCTTCTGAATTCGTGTTTACTTTTCTATTGGCGAGTTCATCATCATCGAGTTCATCACCGCTGCATCTGCAGTTCCAATCATCCGGAGGAAAGCATGCATCACCTGCAGGATCTCCTATTTTAAAAATCTGTCCTTCCAATTCTACATGCTCTTCACGTTCACGATCATCCATCACACCTTTATAAATCCAATATGGATAAAGATCAGAATCTTCCATCATACTTCTGAATCGTTCACCTTGCACGCTGGATCGTACACAGATATCTCTTTCAACTCTTAACCAGGTTTCCTGAAAAATATCAGTTACTTCTTTTGCTTCTTTATTAAACTTCGAAGGTGATTTTATTTTTTTATCTTCATCATATACCAATGATTGAAGTGTCTTGGCTTCTGCAGCTGACTTTGCCGCACTGAATTGAAACACGTTTAAAATATAGCGCTCAAAAATAGATGTGTCCCGGAAAGCTTCGAATGAAGTTTTGATTTTTGTATTGTCAACAATATCCTTGAAGAAATATTTATTATATTGTTTATAAACGGGTGTGAAGATTACTTTTCCTTTTGGATTTTGATAGATGTATTTTCTTTCATCTTCGGACAGATCATCCTCGATCAGTTTTTTCTTTTTGGTTTTCTTTTCACCTTTCAGAAAGGCATATTCTCTACCGATTAGAATTTTTTTTTTGAACCGAATAAAGATCTTTCCGGCAATACTGCAGCGAAATCACCGTCATCGATTGGTTTACCTGCAGCTGGTGTTGGAGCATCTTCGAAAAATTCTTTTACTAATCCATTTGCTTCAAAGAATTCATCAGTCAATCGTTTACCATTGGCAGTAAGAACATCAGAGAGTTGTTTGATATCTTCCATGCTCATTTGCTTTGCCTTATTAGCAACAAACTTTCCGCCTTCAGGAAGATTTTTATAAAACTTCTTTATCTTTTTGAGATACTCGTCATTCAAATAATTTTCTACGAACTCCGCAATATCTTCAATGATGGTTTCAAGCTTATCGGCATGCACATCGCCAAGCGCTCTGCTTCCTGATTTTGCTGTGGAGCTTGTAAGTGTTCCGC
>TBL_comb47_HYPODRAFT_10000163_pt1 | contig 84559 bp, 74 predicted proteins | sample TroBogypolimnion_40_FD_10682 | JGI IMG/M metagenome (IMG submission 10682) | reverse complement strand
CGCCACAGGAAACTCTTGAGGATGGAATAAAATTTTGGCAGGATAAAAACCTGAATCAAATCTGACCTGACAGACACCAGTAAAAAAACTGGCAACTGTCAGATCAAGTCGTAACTACTACAGTTGAAGCTTCGGCAAGAGTCACTGTACACCGATCTATCCTTCAACCTATCTTTTCAGCTCTTATCGCTTTAAAAAGGTTTATCGACGGTTGATATACCGTTAAGCTTTACTTGCACCCTCAAGCCCTCTGCTTAATCAAGCCCGGTCATTTTGGCCGGGCTGTTTAAGACTGGCAATCTCTCTATGACTCGCTTGATCGACATGGCCGTCCACTCCTTGTCCTTGCGCATTTGAACCCGGCGTTGTTCAGATTGAGTCTGCAATCTCCAGCAAGTAGGGGTTTGAGGTCGCCCTGATCTCCGTTTCTTCATCGAAGTTCAGTCAACTATTAAGGCGATTGATCGAAGTGTAAATGGTTTGTCGGGACACCCCAAATTCCTCGGCCAGGGCTTTCTTGCTTGCACCAGCTTCGGCCCGGCGTTTGACTTCCGCTTCCTGGGAATCGGTCAGTGTTTTGGCCCGACCAAGGTGCCGCCCTTCCCTCTTGGCAGTCGCGATTCCTTCCCGTTGCCGTTCCCGAATCATCGATCGTTCAAACTGGGCGAAGGCTCCCATCATCTGTAATTGCATCCGTGCCATGGGATCATCATTGTCGACGGTAAAGGTAAGCTTCTCTTTTATGAACTCGACAGTGACGCCCGATTTGTTAAACCTTGCAATTAAGCCTTCTAAGTCGCCAAGGCTACGGGCCAGACGATCAATGCTGTGAACAATCAGCGTGTCACCTTCTCTCGCATATCGTATGGCCTCGATCAGGGCCGGACGACTAATTGTGCTGCCACTCGCCTTGTCTTCAAACTCTTTGTCAAACTCCATGCCGTCAAGCTGGCGATTAGTTGTCTGGTCTGCACTGCTTACTCTTCGATATGCTATGCGGTGGCCCATTGCTTTTCTCCTTAGTTGATTCGCTGACGCCTTGTGTCAAGAAACATCTAAGATTACTCTTGAAAGAATGTCATACAAAAAGAACAGGACCTTTTTTGACACGTAAAAGCATGGGTTACCGGTTGTCATTTTGTTGTCGAGAAAGGTGTACCTTTATGGACGTGACCTTGGCAAGGAGAGGACAACGAAAAGGCCGACCAAGATGGCTGGGCTTCGGTCCTGAAAGAGACTGGCAGATAAAGATAACCAACGAGTTGATTGACGAAGCCATCCGAAAAAGGGTCTCGTGAAAATTTTTAAGAGTACCTGGTTCTCAATTGCCCAAAAAAAGGGCAGAGCCGTTAAGCCCTGCCCTTTGTACCTATTTCCAGGAAAACTCATTAACTTCTTTTTCTCCTGCCAACAGCAGCTAAACCAGCAATACCGGTTCCGAAGAGGAGCATGATGGTTGGTTCAGGGACGGGTGACAGGGGCTTGAGATACTGAACGCACTGTCACGGTCTTCCTTCTTTGGATGTTTAAGCAATGGAATCATTGCTATTGCCTGTTGAATACATCGATATGTTTTTCATTCAACTATAGATAAAAATGGTTTCTTGATTTTTTCATGAGACGTTTTTTTTCGTTGAAATTCCAACAGGTAAACATCAACGTGTAATCTCACGCCATAACGTCCGGCCTGATTTTGTAGACGTTACATTATTTTCATTTAAAGTTTTAATTTCTCCTGTACTGTCTTGTACAAATATTTTGCTACCATCTTCTCCTCCAACATGCAGGTTTGGAGTTGCGGCAAGCCCTTGCCCGAGAGAAATTCTTTCCGTTGACAGGTGACGCCCGACTAACAACGTGCTGAATATATCGTTGAAATATGCAGTCCCTGTATTATAGACCAACCCATAGAGATAACTCTGACCTTCAAATGTACAAACATTAGTTGAAGGCACATACGTTGTAAATGTCAGCGTGGACCCAAGAAGAGCTGCCTGCCCAATATTTCTTTCTCCAGTCGTACTGAAATTCAATTTCCACCCACTATAATTAGAGGATTTAACCTGAGCTGACAATGCATCCCAATTAGATAAACTTCCCAATCCTTGAATTGTCGCATCAGAAAATACCTGCGCATTTGTGACATCAAGAAGAGAGCTCCGCAATACAGTGCTCCAAGTTGGTGTAGTTGTAGTCCCAGTTGTAGTTGAAGGTTCAATAATGCCATAGTAGGATTGCTGATCAATATTTTGAGCGTCATCACGTACAAAGAATCGACCAGTTCCAAAAAACACCCATCTGTTGTTTTGCTGGTCCAGTGTAACTGTTGGCGCTGCAGTGATCGGTTGCCTGCACCCGGTTCCACCACAGCCGGTGCTAAATTCATCATCCAGCATCACACTGTCACCAGTCCATGCTGTACTGGTTTGAGGAAGAATTCGCCTTAGCTTGCCTCTCCATCCGCTGGTTGAGTCCCCACTTTTGGGCTTATTACCGCCAACAGTACCGAAATAGACAGCGTCAGCTTTGTAATCGAGTTGATAATCAACCGATATCGGATCAGAAATGAAAGCATTTGAATCACTTTTCAATGAAACAAAAGTATTTGGGTGTAAGGCATCGGTATATCCGCCGGCCGTAAGGGTACTGACCACAGGTGTACTACCACCCAATGCTTTGAGATCGACAACATAAAGGTTTGCTTTCTGATTACTAACAAAGTCTGTTAGCGAACTTCCCAAGCCAGGCGTTTTGTTTATTCCAGCTGTTCCGTCTGCTTCAGCAGGTCCAGAGCCAAACACCAAATACCAATTGTTTTGTGTAAGCCCCCCCCCTACTTGTCCCATAGGAACAACGGTAGGGTAGCATGTTGTATAACCCAGCCCTGGAAATTTGAGTTCAGCCAGCAAATTGGGAGGATTTTCTGGATTTGTGATGTCCATAACAATAAACGCAGAACTCATTTGGACATCAGGAGATTGACAATTTGTCAAGCCGGGGGAAGCGGTGGAACCTCGGGTTTTATCCGTATCAGTACACACTGAACCGCCACCTAAACGCATCCCAACAACCATAACCGTTCCCCAACCATTTACATGGTCCGAATCCACTGGAGTAACGCCGTCAGATTTAAAAAATATTCTTGCATCAAAGACACGTGGTTTCTCGTCGACGTAGTAAACATGAGGATACTGGGGATCTGTCAGCCAAACCAAATGCGGCAGGAGATTGAATGGTACATAAGCCCATAATTCAGCACCCAAATCAAAAGCAGCTTCACTGCCTCCCGATGACTGCAAATTAAATGTTTTTGTCGTGTCATTATAAAATCCACCGTTGAAAGCATGCAGCATGCCATCGTTGGCCCCAACATAGACCGCAGTCCTTCTTTTGAGATATCGTTGAGCAAATTGGGCATAGGAAGTATCACCATACAAATTTTGATACGCTTCTGAGGGCTTACCTATGACAGTCGGCGTTGAATAAACTATATCGCCTAAACGCCAAGTCGCACTTGTCCCATTGTTAAAATAATCAAACTGACGGGATCTGAATTGGGGTATCAGGTAGCTTGGCGTTGTTGACGATATGAACGCATCTTGGTCCTGCCCTCTTATGTAATTGATTTCTCTACAGCTTTTATTTTTCAAAAAATCAAGGAAAGAACTGCTATTATAATAATTACTCGAATTTGTGAGATAGGACGAATAACTTGCAATATAATTAATATATGCAGTATCGTAGGCATTTTGACAACTTACAGTACATGACGAACCCGCAGAGGTGCAGCTGCTATTACATGCAGTTTGCGTTGTTGCGCATCCGCTGTTACAGGTATTCTGACTTGATGTACATCCATTAGAGCATGATGCAGATGGGCAACCAGCATTGCATGCTGTCTTAGCGGATGCACACGCTGTATCACATGACACATATTTAGAAGCAGTACCACAAGCAGTTCTACAGTTCTTCACAGCATTACTGTTACCGTTTCCACATCCACTATAGCAAGTATTGTAAATATTCGTGCAAGGCGTCTCGCAACTATTGTAAGTTCCAGTGCATGCACTTGTACAGCTTGTGGTGCAATTACTTATGCATGTGTTGTCATTGGTAGTGCACGTTCCAGTGCATGTATTATAGCTATTCGTGCATGTACTGTTGCATCCAGCAAGACTTGCAGAGCACGAGCTGTTGCAACTTCCGAAATAACTTGAATATGTTCCAATTGAACTCGGCGGAGTGCCTTGTGAGCATCCAGGTGCGAGCGATGAATATGTTGAATATACGCTATTGTAATTACTTGCCATCAAATTGCTATAGTGAGGAGAGTTGGCATCAGGTGGAACTGGAGCAATAAGATTAGTACAACTTAAAAGAATGCTACTGTCAACTGCAGGGACGCTTGATTCGTAAGGAGGGAAAACGTTTAAATACGGATAAATTTTTGTTTTATTAGTGAGATCTGTGGTGCTTGGCAAAGCCGAACAAGTAAAATCTATCTGCTCACCTGCGTCCGCCACTAAATTTTGGTTGCTATCTATAAATGTAAAAATATAGCGTCTTTTAAAATCATTTCCCGATGTGGCTGCAAAGGTTTTCCTACCGGTTACAGCATTTGCAGTTATTGCCCTTTGGGTTAACGGATCAAGACTCGGGCTATTCAGCCAGTTCCCTGCTGTCCAGAGGTACTTTAAACTGTCAATGGTCCCCGTCGAAACTAAATTGTTCGTATCGAGCACGGAACTACCGGCACAGTCAGCATATTTGTTTATGGTGTTGCCATTATAAACGACAATCAGGTCTCCGCAATCTGTCGCCTTATTTTGTGGGGATTGGTTACTCACTATATTCAATGCGTGATCACCATTGGTATCCTCACGAAGGTTTCCGTTCGTATCAACCAACAGTGACATAACATCCCCTACCCAGGTAACCGTATTGGGCAGCCGATCGTTATTAGCTGGGTAAAATATGGATTGATAAACGGCACCTTCACCTGACCGTGAGTTGGATATGACCGAGGCTGCGGTTCCCGATGACGCCCTGCGAAGGATATCGGCAAATGATTGGTTTAACTGCTGCTGGAGCTGCAAGGGATTAGTAACCTGATAATAGGTATCAGGCACGTTATCGCCATTGCTATCCCATTCGTTTTGTTTCGGCAAATAGGTTGGGGTAATCGTATTTTGGGTCTGAAAACCGCCATATTTCGCTGCGAACCAGAGTGGATCTTTTGGAATTGTAGCCGGGGGACCCCCTGCCGAAACGCTGAATATCCGCGAATTCTGCAGCGGCAATGCGCCATCTGGCGGATAGACGGGCGCGCCTCCAGACCATACGCCAGGAGGCGTGTCAGCGTAATAATGCAGCGCCGCATCCTGGGCTGCCGAATATGACGCCTGACGAATTTCCAGATACGGCCCGTCATGATTCGTACCAGAAATCGTATATCCCAGATGCATATCAATACCGGCAGCGGCGAAATCGCAAGTCGTGGTAACTCGCACCTGCGTCCCTGCTGCGGCAATGTTCGTAGCGTTTCCATTCGAATCAAGCACTTGATATTCATAAATAGCGACAGCGTCCATGTCGTTATCATTCCCCTGTTCAATATCTGCATAACTTACACGAAACACACCGTGGGTGGGGGTAAGCGTCTGTACAAAAAATCCTTGAATGGCGCTGGTGGGCTGAAAAGCCCCTTTGGCTATATTGATATTATAACCAACAGGCCCCACCGCCTTTCCAAAAGGCACCATGGTAACCGTTTGGTTCCCCACCGAAATATTAATATTTGGCAATGGTGCAGCCATAGCAACAGCATAGGTCATGACATTCTGCTGACCTATAGAATTGATATCGTGGGTACGCCCATAATAAGCAACCGCGGGAGCGGTATAACTGCCCTGCTTGGTAGGGCCGCCAGGGCAGAGTCCTCGAATATCACCCAACCCAAAATTTGTTATAGATTTTGCCGTACAGAGTCCGTCAAATGTACTGTCTATCTGACCGACATAATAGCTGCCCGTAAGGGACTCGTTTGGTGATATGACATAATCCAACACGTTCTTTGCATTGAAAGGATCTGAAGCGAGCAGAATATCTAACCCACTGACTCCATTAAAATGTGCATTGACACCGGGGACGCTGTCTGAATCCTGACTCGGGTTGATATCACTCAGCACCAACATAAAAGGGATGGAACATGGGGGAGCTGAACTGTATGGGTTTTTCCAGATCGGAAGAGGTAGGGCGAGTCCAGCATCATTGTTGTCGGCAATCCCATTGGCAACAAAACCAGGCGTTGCGGTATTTTGAACATTACTGCTGTTTGTTCCGTTGAAATATCGCAATGTTTCATACATCATTTCGCCAATTGGATTTCCCCAATCCTTACATCTTCCATTAGCCGGCTGCCCCGTCTCTCCATCCGAAAGATCGCAATCCGAATACGATCCATTAGTGTTGCCACTATAAACATAATTCAAGATACTAAAATTATTGATAGTGGTTATTATATTACCCCCCGAAGGCTTTACAAATTGACCGGTTTGCATATTAATTTCATCGGTGATGGTGCCGATGTTCTTGCGGAGAACCCCGCCGGAATTGTTGTTCGTGTAAGACCCTGAGAGCAGGCCAAAAAGCATTCCTCCAGATTCACCATAGCGCTGGAGAAGACCTGTCGGCTTATAGGTGGTTACTGATCCGTTTACATAGGCTTCGCAATTATCTTCCGGCATGCCGGCAGCGCAGACCTGAACCTGTGCTGTATAATCGACAATTGTCGAAGCTCCGTATGTGACGTAATAAATCGACTGCGTCAGACCCGAGAACTTTGCAGCGGGAACAATCTGCCAAGCATTGCTGCTGTCCGGTCCATTCCAATAGAGGGCATAACTTCCATTTGACGATGAAGAGGCCACATTTACATGATAGAATTGAATCTTGTGCGCCACGCCACTTGGCAGGTACACCTGCCCGCTATAGCTTGCGGGTGCACTTCCCTGAGCCGAATGTTGCCCATACCATCCGGTTACGACAACACCATCGATGACCACCTCGACAGCATCACTTCCATCACAGGCAAAGGTATACGTGCCGCTTGTCGCAACAGTGAGATTACCATTAAAAACATTCAAATAACTTTTACCACTCGAACTGCTGGGATTGCCGGAGCCATTAATATTGCTCTTGCTATAAGCCGATCCCCATAATTTAGCAGGGACTCCGAATGTAGTTACAAGGCTGTCAAACTGATACTGATTACTGGGATGCTTTGCATAGCTATAGGTATCGGTGCCATCATACGTGCCTCCGCTTGACGACACAACGTTGGTAGGATTCGACCCGCTTTGCCCCTCCACAAGGTCCGAGGCAACCCAATCCCAGATCCGGTTGGTATTATTAGGAAGCACCCGAAGCAAAGGAGGGCCGTTAACAGATGTTGTTGTATTGGCAAAGAGATGCCTTCCATACGTAGGGTTTGCGTATGGCGTAAAGTCGCTGATGTTGTAGCCATCGGTTATACTGTATTCTTTGCCCCAGGTATGGGAATCCTGCGGGATATATGCCCGTCGGAGCACTGTCAGTATATCGTTTGGCTGACTGGAGGAAGTGGCTGCCGCGTCTGTAGATCTATATCCGCCGTAGAGCACCGCACGCAAAGCATCCATTCGCGACATCGTCACATAATTCAACCAATTGCCGCTCCATTCGTTGGAATAGCCACTTTGGTTGCATTTTATCTGACTTGCCGTCTGGATGTTGGTGAGTTGACGGCTGGGGGTGAACATTGAGGTTGACTGCGCGCCGGTGTTGTTATACGTGTAACACTTATACGAATCAAAATAACCGTAATAGAATAAAGATGGATTGTATTTAGTGTCGAGCGACCCGTCATTCGGAGAGGGTTTGAGGTTTGAAGCATCGTTATAAGCAGGTCCAAATAACTTTTCGTCCCGCTCCATTACCAACATGACGAGTGGAGGGGCCCCAGCAGAAACAAAAGGAGGCACAGCACTAAAATTTGCCGCAGTGTAAGCATGTGAAAATGTGACCTGTCCAAAACTACAACAGAACAATAGAAAGCTTATAAATAACTTCACCACCTTCTTGTCATTACACATAACATACCTCTCAAATATTTTTTAAGCCCCTCTTATTCACTATATAATTTTATGAAAGTCAGAGTGCTATTGCAACCACGTAAATATTTTTATATATTGCAGCAAGGTTACCGATACTTGTACAAAAAAAATCTCATTGATTTAATCATTGTCAAATCAAACAGTAAAAACAACCAACAATCTACGGTATCTATCAAAACTCATTCATATCTTGATTTCAATGACCGATGATATCAAACCAACACTAAAGAAATGATTTAATAAACACAACTACCTTCTGAGCCGATAACATGCCGCCAGCCATACAAAACGATTGACTCGCTATTTACTATTCCCCTGAATTGTGAGTAAATATTAACAAGCCTGTCCGCTCCGCCCTCTGCAGATGACTTTCCTTTGCCTTCATATCCCGAGGCCATTTGCAATGCACCTCCAGGCGAAGGGCTCGTAGTTCCCCCATAATAGAGATAGCCGATCTCTTGCGTTGGTAGTGCAACGGCTACACCGGCGTTTGACAAGGTTACACCTGTAAGGGAGTAAGCTACATCGTAATTATTGACAGGATCTTTAAGCTTAGTCGTTAATGTTAATGGATCTATTACGTTATTGCTTCCGATTGTCAGTATTTTGGCCCAAATGGTCGGCACAATAGTACCGTCACTGAAACTATTTACACAGTTGAAATTCTGCTCAAGCAGTTCGCTGCCAAGAGCGGCGCCCCCCTCAGCTCCATAGAAGGTGATTTTGTGCACCTTGTCGTTGCTTGCTATCTGCAATTCGGTGGAGGTGTTGAGGGTTGTTGAGATGCCAAGGATTGTTAACACCAGCATAATCATCAGAGCCGCGACCAACACGAAACCCTGTTCGTCCTGTATGTGTTGCATCCGTATTTTCATGAGCGTCGCATAATCAGTATTTTGATTTGATATAATTCATGGTCATAGACTTGGTTTGCCCTTGATTAACCCTATTGATAATGACCTGAATGGACATCAGGTTTGGCATAGGCTGGTCGATGCTCACATTCCAATACATGGTATAAATACCATCAGCGGACGCGGCTTTATGATCAGCGGCGGCGGCAGTATAGCTGGCCGCCGTTGCCGCTGCCAAGCGAGCGTCACCGTATGACATTCCCAATATTGCCTCAACCTGACTACTCCCCCAATCAGCAGCAGTGGATACCTGGCTTGCAGTGGAGTTGCCCTTTATCCCGCTCACCTGCATGGTAACCACGCTCAACAAGGCTACGGCAAGGATGAACATGGCAACCATGACCTCCACCAAGGTAAATCCCTGATGAGCTGACAAAGCGTGTTTCATACTACGTATCCCCTTGTTAATAATTGACATTACGGCACTCAACCGTAAAAATCTGCTGCCTCCGCCGGTAGTTGTCGTTTTTCGGCGCAGGCAGGAAGGATTGGGTGACCCCTGCATTATCGACATACTGATAGGTCTGGGTGTTGAGGTAATTCGGATCTGTTTGCCCGGCCCGCACCACCACATTCACCTGAACGAAATGGATATCGGAAATTGACGCGGCAACTGTCCCGTTGGGTGCAGGATCGAGACTATTAAGATAACGCAACCACAGGTGTTCAACATTTTCCACTGCCGGTAGATGGGCGGGATTGGTGATTTCCCAGTGATTGCCTAAGATATTGCTGACTGCTATCGGGCTGGACGAGGTGATCCTGCCTAACACCGGGTTGCCGGAAGTGGCAGAAACATAAGTGTCGTAAGCGATGTACTCTCCAGCGCCAAGAACACCATCATCATTAAGATCGGCGGTAAATGAAAAAAGGTCAGGATTCCAGCTGACGATCCCGGCGTTGGTGGTGCCGGTGTCTTGATAGCCGGCCATGCGAATATCGGAGGAAAGCAAATTGACCACGACCCGCAGGTTCTGCTGCATCTCGGTAACCGCCAGCTGGGCCGTATAGGCTCGCTGGTGCGCTATGTAAATTTTGTACACCGCAGCCATGAGAATGCCGGAAACAAACATAGCAACAAGGAGCTCAATCAGCGTAAAGCCGCGATTGCCGGATTGCGTCATTAGTTTTTCATTTTGCATGGATCACCTTATGGCTTTATTGCGTCCTGAGACTTCCCGACGTCGTCTGTGTCACTTGCCGATCATGCGTAGACTGAGGATGACTAATCGTTACGGTGCTGACGATAGCGCCGCCTGCCGGAATACCAGTCGAGGTAAAACCACTGACCCCGTTTGTAAAGGACGAATTCTTCAAACAGACACCATTCTGCATAACCTGATTGATCAAAGGGTTTCCGGCACTGTCGTTGAAAGTGTAGCTCGTTGTTCCAGTGCAGCCTGCGCTGACTGCAAAGGTGAGCGTGACGGAGGTATTGTTCTTAATCGCCAATGACCGCCCCCGCTGCATGTCGCTGTACAATTGCTGGGTCGCCGCTTTAACTCGGATATTGGGTAACCAATTCAAGATGAGCGGGGTGGCAATCGCTGACAGGATACCGATGACCGCCACCACTATCATCGCTTCGACAAGCGTAAAACCGGACGTGCAAAATGCTAGGTCTGACCTGTGCTGATAACAATCCCGCTTTGTTTGTTTTGACATGCGTTCCTGCCTATGAGTTTTTTTACCTGAATATCCGCACGCTGCACTGGGGATTCATGAGACAGTCTCCTTGCTTCCATAGACGCAAATTATATAAAGCAAAAATCGCTCCATTCTTATTGTCATCGTTTTGTTTTATCAATTCTTCCCAATAACAAGGGATTAGTACGGGGAGATAGCGCAATCGCCTTTTGCGACAAGCCCGCTTTATTGTAAATTTATTTTACAATTCAATCATATTTAGCAATAAACTTTACCCGAATCCCTTGTAGCTCGTCTTCCTTGAGCTTACTCAACAAAACCGGAAAACTCAGATCGCAACGGCAGCCGCAGCTTCCTTACTCCCCAAAGAATCATCATGAAACTCAATATTGAAACACAGCTTACCATTGTGGTGTACTTGCCGCTAAAGGACTGATTACCGGGCTTCAAAGGTGAACGTGAATCACTTTGAGGTATAGTGGGCGCTCTTTTAGGCGGCTTCCAACACGCGCATTTCAACATGCAGGCCAGCTGTAGCCGCCATGTTAACCAGGGCATCCAAGCCGAACAGGTTAATTTTGCCACGCATAAGGTCAGAAATTCGTGGTTGAGTTACGCCGAATAGCTTTGCGGCTTCCAACTGGTTCAGTTGTTGGTCCGAATGATGTGTTGTTTCAAGGCCATTATTAGTGCCGAGCGGAGTTTTATATTTTCGGCTAAGCCTAGGTCCGTCTTGCTGGTCTTTTGCGTTTTTTTCTAAAAACAGTGCAACACAAAAACAGCATCGACAAATTTCGCAACATAGATGATCCGGAATGCACCGGCCATGTCTCGAATCCGGATTCCTCGAACCCCTTGCCCAATCGTTGGCATCGGTTTCTAGTCGTCAGGTTCGAGACCGTGTTGCACCTGATCGAGCTGATACCCCGCTTCTCGCCGTGCCATAACAGGAAAGGCGCGAAGATCGTCAAGGGCATTATCTCGAAACTCGATTGGCCTAGAATTACACATATATTATAACATATGAAATATTGTATATCTCGTCAACACTTGGCAAACTTTTTATTTGTCCGGCCGGAGTGAGCTATTTTCAAAGAATTGTTTCGATTCCCTTGCGATGAATTATGTTGAGCAGCGCGAGCGCTGCTCCTGTTGGACGCTTTGCGCCGCGTTCAAATTGTGACACGTAGCCTGCCGTTAAATTTAAATAATGAGCAAACACGGCTTAGCTCATATGCACATGTTCGCGCATCGCGCGAATCTCTTCACCAGTCAACGGTGCAGCTTCAATTTTTTCTTGGGTACGCACCCGGCCTAAACGCTCTTGGAAACGCCGGACCTCAACTCCCTCAACAAAAGCAACAACTCAACGAGCACACGTTGTTCATTTTAGACTGGGTGGAGAAAGAAAAAAGCGGCTTCGTGCTTACGGTTCAACCTGAGGTGTTTAAGTAAAAGTGGACACCTTGCTAATCAGCTTTTTCCAGAAGCTGCCGTTTCTCGAACTCCTTGGGGCTGACATAACCCAAATACGAAAGCTGTCTTCTGCTGTTGTAAAACATTTCGATGTAGTCAACGATGTTCCTCCTCGCCTCGTCTTTTGTCGTATATTGGCCGGACTCAAGTCCTTTTTCTCCAGTCAACACTAAGCAATAGTTCAGTGTCATTCCTCCCAAGCCTGTTAACACGCATACTCTTTGAACTTACTCAGCAGGGCCGGATAGCTCAGCTCCAGCAGTTGCGCCGCCTTACTTTTGTTGCCGCCGGTATGCTCCATCGCCCGCAGGATCAGGCTCTTTTCCATAATGATCTTTGCTTTCTTGAGCGAATAAGTGCCGAAAAAGTCATCAATGCGCCGCTACTCATCTTTGGCGCCGAACTGCTCGGGCAAATGCTCCGGCAGGATAATGTCTTTATCGGTGAGGATGAGCGCCCGTTCTAACACATTTTCCAGTTCACGAACATTGCCCGGCCACGCATACTGCATGAGCCGATACATGGCGGCCGGTGCAATCCCCTGCACCTGGATCCCCAAACGGATGACAAATTTATCGAGAAAAAATCGGCAGAGAACCGGAATATCTTCTAGATGCTCCCGCAGGGCAGGAATGTGGACAGTTATGACATTCAGCCGGTAGAATAAATCTTCCCGGAACCTCCTTTGCTTGACCAGAGCAGCCAGATCTCTATGGGTAGCGACCAGCACCCGAACATTGATCGACTGGCTTTTCACCGCACCGACCCGGCGCACCTCCTGTTCCTGCAGCACGCGAAGAAGCTTTACCTGGAGGTCAAGCGGCAGTTCCCCGATTTCATCAAGAAACAGTGTGCCCTGATCAGCCTCTTCAAATAAGCCTTTTTTGTCTTTGTCAGCACCGGTAAAGGCCCCTTTGACATAGCCAAAAAATTCACTTTCCAGGAGATTCTCCGGGATACTGCCGCAATTGACAGCCACAAACGGGGCGTCCTTGGCTTTCCCAGCTAGATGGATACCTCGGGCCACCAGCTCTTTGCCGGTACCGTTTTCCCCGGTGATCAGAATAGTTGTGCTATAGGGGGCCACTTTTCCCGCAAGACTGAAAACACCCTTCATAACCTTGCTGGTCCCGACCATGCCGCCAAAGGAACGCTGGCTGTCGATAGAATCCAGCTGCGCCTTCAGCTGCACATTTTCCCGGCGCAACCGCTCCCGCTCCTCCGCCTTGCGCAAGACCAGCAGAATCTCCTCGACCTTGAACGGCTTGGAGATATAATCGTAGGCCCCCTGCTTGACCGTCTTGATCGCTTGATCGACAGTACCATAGGCCGACATCATGATCACCGTACCGGGAGACCGGCTCTCCTGCATCGCGGTAAGGAAAGCCATGCCGTCCATGACCGGCATCTTCAGATCGCAGAGAATAAAATCATACCTGTGCTGTTCGATCCGTGAGAGCCCTGCCGCTCCATCACCGACACCATCGACGGTATATCCATGCTTGGCGAGCAAGATGCTCAGCAGGTGCCGCATGTTGGCTTCATCGTCTATAATGAGAATGGCTTTCAGCATTTTTGCTCACCTTGAGGATCGAGGTACCTGTCGTTATTTTTTCGTACGGAGGCTCCCGGTCCGGGCGCAACACCACGGATTTCGACAGCACCAGACCAGAGATCACAAAAAAACTAGCAAATATCTCATGATAGAATATCATGCCTTCACATTTTGAACAGGTAAAACCTTATTTTTTTTCAGCTTTTTCTTTATATTGCAAGGAACCTGTTACGGGAAAGAGCCGTCTCTGCTCAACGCAATCTAATAGATAATCATCTTTGGTCATTTCAAACATCATATAGCAACCTCTGGTCTTATCATATCTTATGATTGACAGACTGCAATCACATGGCTTTACTGGGTATAGTAGAGGCTTATGGTCCAAACGTCCAATCCCAAAAATTGTATTTTATATCTGCTGAGATTTTCAGGCAAGGGCATCATCTGATGGACTACCAGTCGCCCTGCAAGAGCTTGTCACTTAAGGCTGCTGCACTATTTGAAATTGGCACCCAAACAGCCGTTCTCCTGACAGCTTGAGCAGTAACCCTTTAACAAGTACACCCCTTAGGGAGTATGGCGATGAACCCAATTGATAACCAAAGCGATAAATATCTTCTTCTGAGTGAAGTCGCTAACAAATGTAGCAGCTTAGCGGAAAAATGGAATTTAATTGCGAATGAGAGGAAAGTCGGGAATCGCAGTTTAGCAGATGAGCTTATTAATCGGGCAGTTAAGCAACAATTGTTCCTGTATTGTTTCAAGCTCGTTGAGCCTACGCTGCTAGGATTCGGGAAAAAATGGTTTTTCATCTGGTCGGATAACCTTAAATATTTCTCGAGTCGCCAGAGTTCAATTGATTGCCATCTGTTTCTTGTTAGCTCCAAAGACCGTATTAAATTCGACCGAAATTACGACAGCAAACCTAGATTAATGGAGGTCAGGAGGTCTGATCTATACCTAAACCTGGATGAACTCAAAAAACTGGAGGAGAACGACCAGGATTTCACTGATTTAGCCAGGGAAGAAGTGAAAGTCGAAACAGACTGCACTCCCGAAGAACCAAATAACACCAAGCCAACGGTTTCAAAGAAAGAAATATCAATCGTGCCCATCATCGACAAATCTGTAGATTTCCAACCGAGTAAAGATGCTTCTGAATCTGCTTTTTCTTCAACTTCAGACTCGGGGATCGTCACGGTCACCGACGCCAAACCTTCTCTGGCCAGCGGAATTGTTCAGGAGAGTCATTCGATGGCTCAAGCCGAAAAGCCCACACAGGCAAAGCAACCGAAGAAAAAGAAGGAAAAAGCTTTCCCACGCAACATTGACGATGCCGCCGAGCCTCCCTTATTGAGTAAAGATGATAGGGAACCGTTACCATTAAAGACGCTTGCTGATTTACAGACACGCTTTCTTTCCTTGGAAGAAATTGTAAGCGATAAGAAGAAGGGAAGAAAAGGTATTTTTCCCTTTGGAAAAAGTACATGGTACGCCGGCATTAAATCTGGCCGATTTCCAAAATCCTTCGAAATGACTGGTGGTCGCGGCGTTGGCTGGAGAGGTTCTGACATCTATGCACTTCTGCAAAAGATGGGAATGATATGAGAAGGGCCTACACTGCTCTCGACCAACAGGTTAACCTGTTTGAATTTCCTATTTATTCACCATAACAGTACTTTGCCCAATCTGACATCAGAGCGATTCGTTTTTCAAAAAACGTGCTTCGTTGATATGCCGCCTCAGATTCATCAGCAAGTTTATGTGCAAGAGCATGTTCCAAAACTTCTCTTGAGTGGTTAGTGACTTCGGCACCCCAATCTCTAAAGGATGATCGAAAGCCATGAACTGTAATATCTTTCATTTTCATCCTTTTAAGCAACATGAGCATGGCCATGTTGGATATCGGCTTGATGATATGCTGGCTGCTTTGAAAAGCGTATTCACTTTTCGACAATTTTTTTATTTTATCGAGTAGCTCTATGGCCTGACCGGACAAGGGTACTCTGTGTTCTATCCCTGCTTTCATACGTTCTTTTGGAATGATCCAGGTTTTATTGTCAAAGTCAACTTCATCCCATCTTACACCAAGCACTTCATTGGTTCTGCATCCAGTTAAAATTGTAAATTCAAGTGCACGTGCCGAAATTGCACCAATGGCTTTAATCTGTTGGATGAAGGCAGGTACATCTCGATACGGTAGGGCAGGATGATGTCTTACTCTTTGACGTTTACTGATTTTAGTAAGTGTATGTTCTAATAGCCCTTTCCATCTTGCAGGATTGGCTGACTGTCGATGGCCATGAGTAATAGCCCAATCGAAAATATTTTCCATGCGTGATCGTATTCTTGTGGCTGTTTCATTTTTGGATATCCATATAGGCTCAAGAACTTTCATCACATGTTGCAAGGTTATTTCCTCACAACGTTTCTCTCCTATAACTGGGTATACATAAGTTTCGAGCGTATTTTCCCACTGTTGAGCATGCTTTAAATTTTTCCAGCTTGGTGACTCTTTTTGAATATATTTCACCCCAGCTGCATGAAACGTCAAAGCATCTTGATCAAGTTGAGCTTTTTCTCTTAATGCTTCTCGTTCTGCTCTGGGATCGAAACCTAATTTAACTCTTTGTATTGCTTCGGCGGCAAGCTTTCGAGCTTCAGCCAGACCAATCACCGGATATGGTCCCAGTCCCATAGTGTATTTTCCGCCAGCACCCCACCTGAGCAGCCAAGACTTCGTAATATGATTCAAGTCCGTTTTTGACGCTTGAACCCGTAGGTATAATCCATGGCCAATCGCATGCATTCCGGGCTTTTTAATATTCTTACAATACGTATCTGATACTTTTTTATTCATGAGCTTCCTCAGTGCAAATTGATCTGTTGGAATCATTTTACACTAGCTCCGCCAAATATCAAGATACACTTTAGCATACACTCTTGAACAGGATGCTATCAACACACATTGGACTTAGCTGGAATGTATTTAAAGGTAATGACTTGAAATGTAACAAGAAATATTGCCAATTGGAACTCACTGGACTGCGTTGGAACGCAAATTAGAAGGACTCTCTCTCCGCCACATATCAACAAAGGCTGGTTGGGTTGCCAACCAGCCTTTGTTGTTTCCTGCTCCCGGTGTCCGGGAAAAAACGAATACGCCAAATCCCGCCATCATACTTGTCACGATTGCTATCTTTCAGCAAAAGCGGCCAAGAGTAGCCCTACTTAATATTACAAGATTGTATCATACTCACAGACACTCTGGCATGTCAACCTTTCTCAAACTGTAAGAAATCTTTCATTCATGTTGCATTTATGTCAAGAGCGGTGCGTACGGAAACACACACCGTCCTTTTACCATGTCATATTTCTATGCTAACCCGTGAAGGTCTTTGCACGCAGGCGGGTCAAAGAGAAGGCAGGAGCTCCCGCCAATTGGAAAGGAGATAGAAAGGGAAATGCGGCCAGTTGAGAATGGTACCGCTGCCTTTGCCCCAGGCACGCATCTGATTTCTTCCTGAAAAAATGCGGTCGCGACTGGTGATAATCTTTTGAGTGAACAGATCTTTGCCCGGTCCGTGCTGGATATAATAGGTATTGAACGCCACCATTTCATCCTGCAGTTCGTGCAGATCCCGCTGCGGCCTGTTCACCAGGAACCGGGCCAACGATTCTTCACTGTCGAACATGTTTTGGTAGAAGGACTCCAGGGTCTCCTGATTAAAATTGTCAGCCATGTCGGCATAAATTTCCGGAGGAATGCCCCGCTGTTTATCCACCGGAGTGAGGGTGCCGCCGATTGCCGTGCACGAAGCAAAGGATGCAGCCTGATCGGCCAGGAGATGGGCGGCCACCCAGACGCCCATGGACCAGCCGATAAGATGCAATCGCTCATAGCCGGCAAAGCAAGCCAGGAATATCGGGCGCAGCTGCCGGTAGTCATAGACCATGAACAAGTCGCAGTCATCCGAAGGCAGAGATTGAAAAGGGGTCGGGTCCATACCCCATCCAGCCAGGAACAGAATGCACTCCCGATGATTGTTATGGTGCAGCCAAACTGTTTGCATCCGCTTAGCTCAACGATTTAGCGATGATTTCGGGAAGCGGGGCCAGTTGTTCCCAGTCCATGGCCGCATTCAATGACAGACGCAGACGTGAAGTCCCGGTTGGAACCGTGGGCGGACGGACCGCCTTTACCCAGTAGCCGCTGTCGCAAATTCGCTCGGCAGCCGCTACAGCTCGCGTGGCATCGCCGACCATGACCGGAACGATGTTGCTGCTGCCAAGTGTCTGCAAACCGGCATGCCGCAGGGCTTGCCGGAAATTTTCCGCCATCTGGCCCACCTTGGCGCGCTGTTCCTGCATCAAGGGGATCTGGCGCAGCACGAAACAGAGCCAGTGCGCTGAAACTGGCGGCAACCCGGTGGAGAAGATTTGCGGCCTGGCTGTATTAAGGAGAAAGTCGATAAGTATCCGCGAGCCGACCACAAACGCCCCCTGCCCGCCATAGGCCTTACCAAAGGTACCGGTCAGGATCTCAATATTGTGATGCACGCCCTGTTCTTCCGCCAGGCCGCAGCCTGCAGCGCCCCTAATGCCAACCCCATGCGCCTCATCCACATAGAGCGTTGCCCTCCAGCGGTCTTTCAAGCGGACCAGCTCCGCCAGATCAGCAGTATCGCCATCCATGCTGAAGATCGATTCGGTGACAATGAAGACCTGGCGGTAGCGATCCCGCTCCTGTGCAAGCACTTGCTCAATGGCCTGATACCCCAGATGGGGGTAACGGATGATCTTGGCCCGTGACAATCGCATACCGTCAATCAGGCTGGCGTGGCAGAGCTTGTCGGCGAGAATCAGATCTTGCTTGCCGGAAAGCGCTGGCAGGATGCCGATGTTAAGGTGGTACCCGGAGTTGAAGACCAGGGCCGCCTCTGTCTGGTAGAGCGATGCCAACTGTTGTTCCAGTTGCGTATAGGGAAGGGTATTGCCGGTCATCAACCGCGAAGCGGTGCTCCCCAAGCCGTAACATTCCAGGAGATTATCCTTGTTCTGTTCGGTGAAAAAGGTCTCCAGCAGACCGTGGTTGGTGGCCAGCCCCAGGTAATCGTTCCCGGCGAGATTGAGATACTGGCGGCCGTTGATATCGATACGGCCATGGTCAAGATGGGTCACCGGAACAAGGTGGCGCAATTGCCCCTGTTGCTCGATTGCCCCTAACTGTTCGACGAGTTGTTGGTGTAAATCCGGCACGGGAATTATCCTAAATAGTGTGCATACATGGCATCGCTATATCCCACGAGGAGGCGATCTCCAATCAGCAGCGATGGCGCCCGCAGGGTAGCGGTACGCCCCAAAATCTGTTTGAGAATATCTTCTTTGCTGTTTTGGTGCGGGTCGAAACTCAGGTCCTTTGTACCCCTAGCAACGACTATTTCTTTAACGCCAGCGAACAAAGCCCAGACCTCTTCCCCTGCAAACGCCTCTTTTCTGGCATCAACGATTCGGAGAGGTGTTATGTTGTTGCGGTGCAGCACATCCAGTGCCTTTATGCACGAAGTTCAGCCCTTTCTCAGATAGGCCCATTCAATCTGCATGTGTTTCTCCCAAATGGCTGTAACAGGTTAATTTAAGCCTGTGCTGGCGTACAGACCCGCATTATAATCGTGGACGGGTATCGGTACCACCATATTTTTCTTTTGGCTTGATCGTTTCCGAAATAAGAAAAAATCACTATAGGAAAAAGGAAAAGAAGATCAAGACTGCACAAACAGGAGACGTAGAGAAATGACAACACCTGAAACAAACGGGCCACAAGGCGACTTGCTGCTGCGGACCATGCCGATGCCGGCTGACACCAGTTTCAATGGCGATATTTTCGGCGGCTGGATCATGTCGCAGATGGATATTGCCGGCAGCATCATGGCCAAGGAGACAACCCGAACCCGCACAGCCACGGTCGCTGTGGAGAGTATGAAATTCATCAAGCCGGTCAGGGTGGGGGATGTGGTCTGCTGCTACGGACGGATCGTGCGAATCGGCACCACTTCGGTAACCATCATGCTGGAGGTCTGGGTCCGGCCGGTCCTCCCCTCAACCGAAGACCGCTTCACCACCTTTAAGGTGACTGAGGCCGCCTTCACCTATGTGGCCATCGGCGCCGACGGCAAGAAACAGCCGATCAATAAAGAACAACTCTTACTGTAAACCCTGGGCCGCTCAACTGCTGAGAACCACAGTGTCTTCCAGCGCGATTTCCAGCTCAGCCAGATCTATTTCGGTGAGATTGAGCAGATGCGCTTCCAAGGTGGCAGGCAGAGTGAGGGCCGCGTCTAGTTCTAACCCGATCCCGAGTTTGTGACAGGCCAGGTTGGCCATGCGGACGAGCAGGAGCAGATAATTTTTATCGTCGATCTCCGCACTATGGTGATCCCGGGCGACCACGCAAAGATACTCGGGCATGTTCCACTGCTTGAGCAGTTTGCCGCCCTCCCCTGCATGCAGGTTGGCCATGGCCTCCGCGAGCAGGGAATCGGTTATTTTTATACCTTTGTTTTTTTGTTTTATCTGTTCGACCACCACGAGGATGAGCAATTTACCGACATCATGAAAAAGACCGGCAAAAAACGCCTGGCTCTGGTCCACCCCATAGGTGTACCGCCTGGCTAGCCACACCGCCCCGTAGGCACAGCCGACAGCGTGTTGCCAGAGGTTTCTCATCACCAGGCTGATGGCTTTATCCGAACTTTGAAAGTGCTGCTGCGAAGCGGCGAGCAAAACGATTCTTTCGATCTCCTTCATGCCGAGCCGGGTGATGGCTAAACGAACGGTACCGACCTCGGCCAGCCCACGATAAAATGGTGAGTTAGCTATTTTCAGTACCTGGCTGGCCAGCGCCTGATCGGAATTAATGATTTTCTCGACCATCTGCAGATCCGGTTCTTTCTTCGCGAGTTCCTGCTGAATGCGGGCGGCGTTGGCATTGAACACCGGCAGACTGATCTCGCCGGATTCAATACACTGGTTAATGGCATCGACAAGAGAGACTGGAGCGGTCATTTATTCACCTGCAAGACGGCGGAGTTCAGTAAGGGGGCGCGGCGGACTGAATATGGGCAGGCAACGCAGGACTTCATCAAGGGTGGTGATACCGGCGGCGGCCTTGACCAGGCCGTCTTCCAGAAGGGTGACCAATCCAGAGTATTCGAGGCCGACAGCACGCATCTCGTAGCTGCTTTTCCGCTCCAGAATGGCGTCACGGACTCGTTCGTCAATTACCAGAAGCTCGTAAACCCCTATCCGTCCCCGGTATCCTGTCTGCTTGCACGCCGTGCATCCCCGCCCCTTTTTAAAATGCGCGTCCTGCAGGTCATTGACGTTGCTTCGCAGGCGTTGAAGTTGGACAGGCGTGGGTTTGGTATCAACCGCGCAGGCGGGGCAGACCTTTCGCAATAAACGCTGGGCCAGAACGCAGACCACTGAAGAAGCGACCAGGAAGGGGGCAATGTCCATATTGAGCAGCCGAACGAGACAGCCGATACTGTCTTCGGTATGAAAGGTGGAAAGTACCTTGTGGCCGGTCAAGGCTGCCTGAACCGCCACTTCAGCCGAATAGGCGTCACGAATCTCGCCGATAACGATCACGTCCGGATCCTGGCGGACAATATGCCGAAGCGTTTCCTCGAAGGTTAGGTCAATCTTGGGATCGATCGAACACTGGGCAATACCATCGATGACGTATTCAACCGGTTCTTCCGCGGTGATGATGCTCACCTGTGGACTTTTGAGTGTATGGATACAACTGTAGATGGTCGAGGTTTTGCCTGATCCGGTCGGCCCGGTCACCAGCAGCACCCCGCTGGGCTGATAGACGGCGTCCTCGAGAAACCGGGAGAGCATGCGCGGCGATAAGCCGATGGTATGCAGATCGTACAGCTCCTGTTTGCGATTGAGGAGACGAAGCACGATCTGCTCGCCGTGAATGGTGACGAAAAAAGAAACCCGCAGGTCCAGCTGGCCCTCATCGTACTCAAAGAGAATGCGGCCGCCCTGGTGTCTTCGTTTTTCCGCAATATCGGCCTGGCACATGATCTTAAGACGACTCGTCAACGCCGGAATGATCTCCTTGGGATAATCGCGAAAATGGCTGAGCACCCCGTCCTCACGAAAACGAACCTGCAAACGGTCTTCCATGGGTTCGATATGGATGTCGCTGGCTCGGTTTTTGATGGCTCCCAAAATGATGGAATTGACGGTGCCGACAACGGTGGAGGTGTCAATCGCCATGGGTTGCCCGGCACTTCTTTCGCTCAACTGGTCGACGGTTTTCTTAAGGGTCCGGCTGAGTGCAATAATCGGGACGATATCATTACCCAGGAAGCGCTTTGCGGTCTGCACGGCCTCCTGATCCAGGGGATCGGCAAAGGCGACGCGAATACTCCCGTCCTCACTTTTAATGGGGACGAAGCAGTGCGTCGCCATCAGCGTCTTCGGGATCTTCTCGCACAGCGCTTTGTCGATATTGTTGAGGCCGGGCTCAACAAAGGGATAGCCCATCTGGATGGAAAGGATCTCAATGAAGAGCTGTTCCTCAATGAAATTATGCTTCACCAGGATACGGCCCAGCTTTTCCTTGGTCTCGCTTTCCTGCTGAAGCCGACAGGCCGCCTCCAAATCTTCGGGAGATATGTACCCCAGCTCGGTCAGGAGATCGCCAATACGGATAGGAGAAGAGGTCTTACGGAGGCTCTCCTTTACATCCTGATCTGTGACGAATTTCAAATCCTTGAGAATTTTCAGCAGGGGGCGGGAGGTGGAGAGTTTGGCCTGAATCCTGGCCGCATGTTCCACCTGCTCACGGGTCACCTTGTTCTCTTGCAGCAGCAGTTGAATGAGGGTTCCGTAACTGTTGGTCGGCGTTGTCGTCATGGCGGCGTTTGCTGTCGGTCGCAGGGGGTCGAAGAAAAGAGCAGAGAAAAACAGTACTGCGAACAAAGGGGAGTGTCGACTTTCATATTCTCAGATGTCAAGGGACTTGACCAGACACTCATGCCTATCGTGTTTGCAATACTAATTCGAAAGAAGATATACGTGGATTCGAATCGTGGTTCAAGAGATTCCTGAGTATTAATGTAAATTTCTTTATTCGTTACAGAATTAACCCAAATCACCCCCCGGTAAAGGGGTTGAGCGGCAGCGCTAAAAAAAGGCAGGGACGGGTCGTGTTTCCCTTCACTTTCCGAGAGGGGCTGCGGGCGGCAGCAATGGCGCCACACTGGTCATGGTGTTGGGCTGTACATATCGATCGAATTCGTCGCCGGTCAATAGACCAAGGGCAAGGGCGGCTTGACGCAGGGACAGGTGGTCGGCATGCGCTTTTTTTGCAATTGCGGCGGCCTTCTCATAGCCGATGTGCGGGTTGAGGGCGGTCACCAGCATCAGGGACTGGTGGAGATTGTGTGCGATTCGTTCCGGCACCGGCTCAATGCCGATGGCGCAGTTACGGTCAAAAGAACGGACGACATCCGCCATCAAGGTGACGGATTGAAGAAAATTATAGATAATCAGCGGTTTAAAGACATTGAGCTCAAAATTACCCTGGCTGGCAGCAAAACCGATGGCTGCGTCGTTGCCGAACACCTGGCAGGCCACCATGGTGACCGCCTCTGCCTGGGTGGGATTGACCTTGCCCGGCATGATCGAACTGCCGGGTTCGTTGACCGGAATGGTGATCTCTCCCAGGCCGCAGCGAGGGCCACTCGCTAGCCAGCGGACATCGTTGGCGATCTTCATCATGTTGGCGGCCAAGGCCTTGACCGCGCCGCTGGCAAAGACCAGTTGGTCGTGCGAGGTCAGGGCGTGGAATTTGTTGGCAGCCGAATAGAAGGTCTTGCCGGTCTCCTGGCTGAGCTGGGCTGCAACGGCCTCACCGAAACCGGCCGGAGCGTTGAGACCGGTGCCCACCGCCGTGCCGCCAATGGCCAGGAAGCGCAGGTGGTGCAAGGCCTCCCGCAGTTGCAGCTGGTTGCTTTCGATCATGGCGGCCCAGCCGCTTACTTCCTGCCCCAGGGTAAGCGGTGTAGCGTCCTGCAAATGGGTTCTACCGATTTTGACAATCCCGGCGAAATCAACAGCCTTTTGCTCCAGGGTTTGGCGAAAGGATGCCAGGGAAGGCAGCAAATGATCTTCGAGTGCAAAAACAGCAGCCACATGCATGGCCGAAGGAAAGACATCATTGGAACTCTGCGACAAATTGACATGATCGTTGGGATGCACCGGTCGGTCCTGCTCACACCCCCCGGTGGCGATGACCGCTGCCCGGTTGGCAATCACCTCGTTGACGTTCATGTTGGTCTGGGTGCCACTGCCGGTCTGCCAGACCGACAAGGGGAATTCCCGGTCGTGCTGCCCCCCAAGGATCTCGTCGCAGACTTGAATGATGCCATCCCTGATCGGTTGCGGCAGTAAATTTTCCCGGTAATTAACCTGAGCGCAGGCCTTTTTCACACGCACCAGCCCATAGATCAACGACAGGGGCATCTGCTCGGCGCCGATGTTGAAATTCCGGCGACTGCGTTCGGTCTGTGCGCCCCATAACTGCGCAGCCGGGACCTGGATTTCGCCCATGGTGTCATGTTCGGTACGATAGTTCATAACAGCCTTTCTTCGAGGTGGCGATGTTACTAAAAAAGCAAGCAGCTTGTGCTTTCACAAGCTCCGGTAGCCAGCGGGTGGTTCGCTTATTTTCTTTGTTGTGCGCTATGGTCGCAACGCCAAGCGCGCAGAATCCTTACTCCGGGTAGGCAACAGCCCGGTTGCGACCGGTGCTTTTGGCAAGATAAAGGGCCTGATCGGCCAATTCCAGCAAATTCGAGGCTGTCGCCGGCTTGTGGACGTGCAAGGAAGCTATCCCGATACTCACCGTCACCGGCCATTGCCGCCCCTGATCGCTGAACAGATGCCCTTCGACAAGAGCACGAATCTTCTCGGCGACAAACTTGGCGTTGTCCAAGCCGGTATTAGGCAGGACAACGATGAATTCCTCCCCACCAAACCGGGCGACCAGATCACCGCAACGGACATTTTTTTTCAACAGGGCACCAATGGTTTTCAGGACATAATCGCCAAAGCTATGGCCGCAGGTGTCGTTGACTTTCTTGAAATGATCCAGATCAAAAAAGAGACAGCTGATATCGGTCCGGGCACGCAAGGCCCTGGCGAACAGCTCCTCAAAGGCCTCCTGGAAATAGCGCTTATTGCGCAGACCGGTCAAGGCGTCGTTGACAGCCCTCTCGTAGAGGTTCTTGTTCATTTCCTCCAAAGACCGCACATGCCGACGCAGCTGCAGATGCACCTGGACGCGGGCCAGCAGTTCTTCAGCGATGAACGGTTTGACCAGGTAATCGGTGGCACCGGCCCGGAACATCTTTAACACACCGCTTTCTCCTCCGGAGCCGCTCAGCGAAAGCAACGGCAGATGCTCAGCGGCTGGTAGTTGACGGGTAAGATGAATGAACTCATCACCCCGCATGACCGGCATGTCAAAATCAACGATGGCCAGATCTATCAGATTGATATTTTCTGATACGAGATCATAGGCTTGCTTGCCGTTCTTCGCCTCAATGATCGCAAGGCCTATACGCTGCAGGCAGGAGGCAACCATCCTCCTCACGCTGGCGTCGTCATCGACCACTAAAGCGGTCATCCCGGCAAAAGTGGCCTGTGGCCGCAACACCCGACTAACCGCGAGGGCGATATCACCGCGGGCAAACGGCTTGGAAATAAACTCCAGGCTGCCGAGGTGAAAACCGCGGCTACGATTTTCAAAGCTATCGTTGGCGGAAACAAAAAGCACCGGAATGCGAGCTTCCGGAGTGCCAAAAAGGCCTAAGGCCTCTTGTTCCCGTATTTTTTCACAGCAGACAAACCCACCCATTCTCGGCATGTCAATGTCCATGGTAATCAGGTCAGGCGGTTTCTGCATCCAGTGGAGGGAGGAAAGGGCTTCAAGACCATCGCTGAAGGCAATAACGGCAAAACCGGCGCCCTCCAACTCTTTTTGAATGATCGCACGCATGGTTGCGCTGTCGTCAATCACAACCACAGTGAGCTGGCCGGTTACTGCCGGTTCCGATATATTTATATTTTTCCCTGGTATTTCCTTCATAGTTGCAGAAATCCTGTTCCTTGTATCATTCCATACTCCGCACTACGCTTGGCTGTCTCCGATTCATTGTAGAATGAAATATCGCGGATTCAAAGGGAAAGCAATAAAAGATGTTGCTCGCCAGCGGCGACACATTCCTGAAATATTCATGCTTTTCTGTTATTTGTTTGACGGATAGGAGGTTAGCTTTTTACAATAAAAGTTCTTGATAATCAAATAATCAGCGAGAACTTCTTTTTAAGGTCCCGCCATACAGCTGACAGGATATCAAGCAAAAGGATTGCCATGAAATTTTACACCTTACCTGGTGAGCAGCACATACCCGCCCTTGGTTTCGGCTACCGCTTGACGGTTGGACCAGGATCACCCGACACCCCTCAAAGGGCTCTGGAACGAAGAGACCCCCTGTACCGAACGATCGGTTATGATTGAGATCCGAGGGCTTTCGGCCCGCGAGCTGCATATCGATAGGTTTATTGCCCAGCCGGACGAGGCCTGGTGTATCATTGGCGCCAACACCTCCGGACTGACGCTGCTCTGCGATGTGATCGCCGGCGAAGAGATACACTTCCAGGCTGAGCTGTTGCGATTGCCGACCGACCTCGGTGTTTGCTCGTTCAAGCGGCAACAGGCTATTTTTGAGGCAGAAATCCGCAAAGATGACACCGATTTTCTCGACAGGATCGATCCCGGCACCCCTGCCCGTGATTTTCTGACCCATGCCGAAGACAACCGGGAACTGATCGATCTGCTTGCTATGGGCGATGCCCTGGACCGGGGCTACCGGCAGTTGAGTTCTGGCCAGTCGCGAAAACTCTGCCTGCTGCAACAGATCACCAAGGGGGTTTCCTGTCTGGTGCTTGAGAATCCTTATGAGGGGCTCGATCAGGCCAGTTGCCTGGAACTGGACCGGATTCTACCGCAACTGTGGCACCAGGGACTAGGGCTACTGGTTTTTGTTAACAATACCGGCGACATTCCCCATTGGTGCACTCATATCGCTGCCCTGCATGACGGGACCATCGCCCTGCAGGGCCCGGCGGGAGCAATGCTAGCGGCCGTGAAGATGCTGATGACGCGGCAACCCGGCCAATTTCTGGTGTCCGTTGAGGAGATGCGCAAAGAGCGGCTGGCCGACGATACCGATGCGACCGGTCCCAATCTGCTGACCTTGAGCAAAGGGTTTGCCCGGTACGGCGAGGTCGAGGTCTTCAACAACCTGGATCTCACCGTCAATCGAGGCGACCATACGCTGATTACCGGTCCGAACGGTTGCGGCAAATCGACCCTGCTGCAGATCATCACCGGTGATCACCCGCTGTGTTACGCCAATGACCTATATCTTTTCGGCAGGCGGCGAGGCAGCGGCGAATCCGTCTGGGATGTGAAAAAACGCATGGGGATTGTCAGTCAGGATCTGCATCGTAACCACCGCATCTCCGGCAGCGCCCTCGCGGTCGTGGTGTCCGGCCTGTTTGACTCGATCGGCCTCTATACTCACCCGACCGAGGGGCAACGACAACTCGGCCGCAGATGGTTGCAGCGACTTGGCCTCGCCGACCAGGCAGGAACCGCCTTCCGTCAGCTCAGCTACGGCGAGCAACGGCTGATTCTGCTGGCCCGGGCCCTGATCAAGGTGCCCTGCCTGCTTATCCTCGACGAACCGACCCAGGGGCTGGATGAACACAACCGGATGGCCCTGCTCGATTTCCTGGCGGAAGTCGCTGCAGAAGGACTCTGCACCATCCTCTATGTCAGCCACCGCCAGGATGAGTATCGCAATTTTTTTGCCCAACACGTTCGGTTTACGTAAAGGTAAAACGACGCTGAAATATTCACGGGTACATACGAACCCATGAAACATGCGCATGTTGAACAACTAGTATTCGTTTTGATGACGATGTAATACAATAAGAGTAATTCAATGACAGGAGAGAAAATGATACTACCGTACCGTGATTATCAACCGCTGGTCGGCAAAGGCGGGTGGGTTGCCCCCAGCGCCATCCTGATCGGCGACGCTGTCTTGGGCGAAGATGTTTCCCTCTGGTTCGGCACCGTGGTACGGGGCGATGTCCACCGTATCCGCATCGGGGCGGGCACCAATATCCAGGATCTTTCCCTCGTGCATACCACCCAGCATGCAGGGGTGGAGCGTAAAGACGAGGACGGTCACCCTGCCATTATCGGCTGCGGGGTCACCGTGGGCCATCGAGCCATCTTGCACGGATGTACGGTGGGCGACCTCTGCCTGATCGGCATGGGGGCAATCATCCTGGACGGTGCCGTGATCGGCCGCGAATCAATCGTCGGCGCCGGTTCGGTGGTCACTCCCGGCAAACAATTCCCCCCCCGCTCCCTGATTATGGGAACACCCGCTAAGGTGGTTCGAGAGGTCAGCGAGGCCCAGGTGGAGGAGATGCAGGCCTCCTGGCGGAGATACGTGGCCCTGAAAAACGAGTATTACCTGGCCAAAGTGGGTGACTGTTTTTAATCACCCGCTCCGATACCGGTTCCGGCAGGCACCTCAGAGGGTCAGGACCGAGTTGGCCTCACCGTATTCATTGGGGGCATAGCCGTCGGCCTCGGTATCATTGACCCAGACTCCACCGTCAAGCACATAGCGAAAGCGGTAGGATTGACCGGCCGGCAGGGAGAGGATGGCGGAGAAACTGCCATCTTTCAGTTTTTTCATAGGGGTTTCCTGCAAGGACCAACCATTGAACTCGCCCGCAAGGACTGCGGTGTGGGCCTTTTCTTCGTTATCGTATTTAAAGGTGACGCGACAGACCGTGCCGGTTTTCGAATAATTTTTTTTCAGCATACTGTTCTCCTTCCATATTTTCTGGGATGATCGTACTTGAGCTGAGTAAGGTGACGGGACAGCGCAAAAAATAACGCAACAAAGTGTAAAACAGTCAGAACGGCCAAGCAAGCAGGAAAGACAATCGACGGACACCAAGTTTGCTTGTATCAATGATAAGTGTATCGCTTTCCCGGAACCTGTCAACTGAATCTCCGATACGTTGAGGCGTTCAGGCCTGAGAGGAAAAGACCGGTTCAGTATGGACTTTCGCCAGAGCGTTATTATAGTGGCCCCCTATGAAAGCGGCGCAAAAACCTTGTGCCGCAGGCCTTGCACCGGCACCGAATCCTTTTTGATCGTGAGGCTATGACGGAACCGGTACTGCAGTTTTTCCCCGAAGCACACGATCCATCCCCTGGCGATACCCGAATGAACCACATATTGAAGGCAGCGAAACGCGACCTGCGTATTCCTGAGTTGCTGGCTCCGGCCGGCAGTTATGAGAAACTGGTAACCGCCATCCATTATGGTGCAAACGCCGTTTACCTGGGCGGCAAAGAGTTCAGCCTACGCGCCAGAGCCGCCAATTTCGACGAAGACGGCCTCAGACAGGCCATTACCTATGCGCACGGCTTGGGCGTCAAAGTCTATGTCACAGTCAATATTTTTGCCCACAATCGTGACCTGGAGGAGGTGACGCCCTATCTCTTGATGTTGCAGGATGCGGGCACCGATGGCCTCATTGTCAGCGATCCCGGCATTCTCAGCATTGCCAGACGGGTTGTCCCTGCCCTGTCCCTGCATCTTTCCACCCAGGCGAATGTGACCAATACAGCCAGCGCCCGATTCTGGGCCGAACAGGGGGTCAGCAGGCTCAATCTCGCCCGTGAGCTGGGGTTGGAGGAGATCCAGGCCATGCGGGCGGCTACCGACATCGAGTTGGAGGTGTTTGTCCACGGAGCGCTGTGCATTTCGTATTCCGGCCGGTGCATGCTGAGTAATTACTTTACCGGCAGGAATGCCAACAAGGGCGACTGCGCCCATCCTTGCCGGTATTCGTACTCTCTGGTGGAGGAAAAACGGCCCGGCCAGTACTTTCCCGTGGAAGAGGATGAACGCGGCACCTACATCTTCAATGCCCGAGATCTCTGCCTGCTGAGCCGCCTGCCGGCGCTGATTGCTGCGGGTGTCGATTCCATCAAGATCGAAGGACGGATGAAATCCGCTGGCTACGTGGGTGCGGTGGTACGGGTATACCGCCTGGCCCTTGACTGGATTCAGGAGCAACTTTTTTTGGGGCTTTCTCTAGATAGCCTTGTTCTACCCGAGGCTTTTCATAAAGAAATGAAGAAGATCGGCACTCGAGGCCAGACAGAAAACTTTTTTTCCGCCAGCCCTTCTTCAGGGGACATGCTTTATGATAGAATGAGGTTGGAACAGAGTTATGTTCCGGTAGGTATTGTCCGTACCGTTGCTCCGCTGATGATTGAGACGAGGTATGGAATCGCATGCGGCGATCAGGTCGAATATCTGGGACGTACCATTGCACCGACCACAGTGACCATCATCGGGATGCAGTTGGAAAACGGGACCCCGTTGACCAAGGCGAATCCTGGCAGTCTGGTGGTTCTGCAGACCGATCCACCCTTGATCTCCGCTGAAAGGCAGTCTATTTTACGAAAAGAAATAAAACTATTATGAAACCCTTTCTCAATGTTCCTTTTCTCCCGGAGGAACGATATGTCGATTTTCTGATAGAGTGCGCCGATGACCTGGACAGTGTCCATTTTAGTCTAATGCACAGCCGGGCTCTCGACAGCCGCATTCAGATTGAACCCTCAGGAGCTCAGGAGACTATCATCAAGGGTCTCGAAAAGCTGCGGGGGCCGCGAAAATACCTCCTGCTCAACAGCCGATTTTACACCCCGGAACTGCTCACCGACACCAGAAACATCGAACCCATCATCCAAACCTTGGAAGAATTTCTAGACAGAGGGGTTATCCACGGCATCGTCTACTGCGATCACTATCTGCTGCAGCTGCTCTCAGACGAGGCCCCCGCAATCGCCGCCCGACTCGAGGCAGTACCGAGCATCAACACTATGCTGGACTCCCGCGGCAAAATAGAAGCCCAGTTGGCCTACATCAGCGAGACTGGCTTCAAGATGCCGGGGAAAATCATCCTCGACCGCTCCCTGAACCGCGACCTGGACGAATTAGCCAAAATCGCCCTGCAGATACATCAGCATTTTCCTGGCATGAAGATTGAGGTGCTGGCCAATGAGGGCTGCCTTCCCTATTGTCCCTTCAAGCTATCGCATGATTCCTACATCGCCCTGGCCAATATGGGCGGGCAGGACCCGACCCATGGCATCAACTGCGACATCGGCTGCGTACGGCTTCTGGACGAACACCCCCACCGGCTGCTCCAATCGCCTTTTATCCGGCCCGAGGATATCGATCTCTATCTCTACCATGTCGATACGATTAAACTATGCGGCCGCACGCTGGGATCCGATTTTCTCATGAAGGCCATCACCGCCTACCGGGCTCGGCGCTATGACGGCAATCTCCTTGACCTGCTGGATGCTATGTCCTGGCTGGCTGATCGCCTGTATGTCGATAACAGGATGCTGTCTTTTGATTTCGCCAACATGCTCTCCCAATGCGATAACCGCTGCGAACGCTGCGGCTTCTGCAAGGAACTGTTTGAATCCATCGCCTATCCCCTGCCCCTGGTCATCCAGAACCTGCGAGCGACATCGATTGACAGGGTCGGTGCCCACGAGTAAGTTCGCTCCTGGCCATCCCCCTTGCAGGGTTTGCCTACCGCAGACCATCCAATCAGGTGGAAAATGACAAGGCGTGTTTGCTTGCGCGCATGAACGTGTACGGCAGGAATTATGGAATCATTTGATCAGTTGCTTGAGGCATCAACGAAAATTCACGGACACATCTGCGCCGGACAGGTGATCGGGGTCAGAATGTCCATGGCCGGGCTGGCGAGAATCGGGATCAGCGACCCCAAGGGGGCGGACCGAAAGAAACTCTACGTTCTGGTGGAGATCGATCGCTGTGCGACCGACGCCATCCAGTCGGTAACCGGCTGCAGCTTGGGGAAGCGCTCGCTGCGCTGGCTCGATTTCGGCGTCATGGCCGCTACCTTCGTCAATCTGGCAAGCAACCAAGCTGTCCGGGTGACCGCTCGCGAAGAAGCCCGGGCGCTTTCGGCCTCTTACTGCCCCGAAGTTGTCGACAAATACCAGCGCCAGCTGGAGGCCTACAAGGTAATGCCGCTGGAAGAGCTGTTCACCTTCCAGGCGGTCAGGGTACACCTGCAGGATTGCGACATGCCGGGACGGCCGATCCGCAGGGTGCAATGCGATCAGTGTGGCGATTGGGTCCAGGATTGCCGCGAGGTGGAAAAAGAAGGGGGCACGCTGTGCCGCTCCTGCAACGGTCAGCGGTATTACCAGGTGATGGATGAGGCCGATCAAGCCTCGCAGCTGCAAAGTGATCGCTGAAAATCTTGTTTGTTCTTTCCCAAAAGAAAGCAAATTCTGGAGGACAGCGGCTCAGCCCGTTCTCAGCGGCCATCATGAACAGGCCCCGCATCCGCACCTTCAGCCGCCATTGCCGTGAGCGTTTCGGGCAGGCTGTCGGCAAGATTCCCCTGGACCTCGGCATCACCTGCCCCAACCGCAGCAAGGGTGGCTGCCTCTACTGCTGTCCCGCCAGCTTCACCCCCTTTTCCCTGCGTGCTACCGATCCCATCGACGAACAGATCCGGCGCGGCAAACAGTATCTGCTGCGCAATCGATTCACCCGGTATTTTGGCTATTTCCAGCAGGAAACCGCCACCGCCATGGCCACTGCACGGCTGCTCCCCATCTTGGCTCAAGTTCTTGAGGACCCGGATTGCCTAGGCCTTATCCTCTCCACCCGTCCCGACGCCATCGCAGCTGACCTGCCTGCCACCCTGGCGGATTTGGTCGACCAGAGCGGCAAGGAATGCCTGATCGAACTGGGCCTACAATCGATCCACCCTGCAAGCCTCCGGCTGCTCAACCGTAACCACAGCTACCAAGACTTTCTCGCCGCCGCCCGTAGGATTCAGGCCGTGGGCAACCTGCAGCTCGGGGTCCATCTCATTCTCGGCATCCCCGGTGAATCGGAGACCGATATGCTGACAACCGTGCAGACCATCGGCACCCTTGGAATCCAGGCGCTTAAGCTGCATCATCTCCAGGTGATACGTGATACTCCGCTCAACACCCTGTACGAGCAGGGGGCTGTTGCGGTCTTCAGCCGTGCAGAATATCTGGAACTGTTGCTCCGCCTCCTGCCCCATGTTCCTGCGGAAATCATTCTGCATCGCCTCTGGTCAACAGCCCATCCCGATCTACTGGTGGCCCCACGCTGGCAGAGCCTAACCGGGGCATTGAGTAAAGAGTTACATCGACTGATGGCGGAACGGGACATCTGGCAGGGCCAGCAGGCAGATAGCAGCTTACTGGAATAGGGCGCTCAGAACGGAGAGGCGGTTGGTACGGCGCAATCTTTTGAGATAAAGGGCAAAATCGAGACCATAGCGTTGCTGGTACAGCGGGCTGTTCTTTTGCGCTTTTTTGATATTTTCATGAGGAATCTCGCCAGGAAACACCAACAGGATGACGTTGCTTCGTTTCTTGACCTGCATCTGCAGAACCTGGCCATCGCTGCCCTCCCGAACCGCTTGCAAAGCCTGATCGAAGAGAGCTTGGTCACCATCCCACAGGTTAACGGCCAGGACACCCTCCGGTGCCAGGCGGGCAAGAATCGAGCGATAGAGATCAGCTGCGAAAAGAGCCGGGGCCATGGCTCCCGGACCAAAAATATCGAGGAAGGCGATGTGGTAGCCCGAGGTATCGGCGGTATCGAGGAAATTGACCGCATCCTGATTGATGATGCGCAGGGTATCAGAGGTGGGCAGCTGGAAATAGCTGTGGGCCAATTGAATGACCTGGACCTCTTTTTCCACCACATCGATCCGGGCCTCGGGATGGTGGTGCAGCAGAAAATGCGGCAGGGCACAACCGCCCAGGCCAAAAAGCAGAAATTTTTCAGGGCAGGGATGAAGCAGCAGTGCGGTCACCATCCATTGCGTATAGGCAAGCTGCAGCTCCCAAGGGACCTGTAAATCAATACAGCTCTGCCGTTCTTCCGTCCCGAAGCGGAGGCTGCGCAGATTATCGTCGTCCGTTACCAACACCGGGTGCTGGCCGGTATGCCCGCTGAACACAAGCCGTTGCATGAGCGGGGTCAGAAAAAACAAGACCGCAAAGCTGAATGAACAACTTTGCGGCCGAAGTGATGTATGGCATTCTCACCGCCCTGGGCCAGAGCAGCAGAATCGTTAAGGCCGAGGGGACATTTTTTCGTGCTGGTCACCACGGCAATGCTGTGGGTGGGTATCTCTTTATTTTCATGCACGATGAAAATCAGCTGCAGCCTTTGAGACCTCAGCTGCCGCTCTTGGCCGGCGTCGGTTGCTTATCAGCCTCACTTGCCGAGCCAGCGATAGCGGCACGAGTGACTTTTATTCTGACATTCTCGGCGATTTCCAGGGTCACAACCGTATCGGTCAGGCCAGTGATCTGGCCATAGATGCCGCCACCGGTGATCACCTTTTCGCCTTTTTTCAGGTTCGACAGATAATTCTGATGTTCCTTGGCTTTTTTCTGTTGCGGCCGGATCAAGAGAAAATAGAACACGATGAAAATAAGAATAAGCGGGACAAATTGGCTAATATTGGCAAAATTTCCGGCTAATGATCCAGCGTCAGCAGCCCATGCAACTCCATTCATGGAAAAATCCTCCAGTCGTTATAATTAGTGTTCTTCAAACAGTTTCGTTCGGTGTTCATAAAAGGTGCGGCGAAAGGCCAAAAAGCGGTCTTCCTTGATGGCGCTTCGCATCCCGGCCATCAGCGTACAATAATAGTGGAGATTATGAATGCTGTTCAGCTGGTAGGCCAGTATTTCACGGCTTTGAAACAGATGCCGCAGATAGGCCCGCGAATAGTGGCGGCAGGTATAGCAGCCGCAGGTTGCATCCAGCGGGCGCTGGTCGTGCTGAAAACAAGCATTTTTTATAACAAGTCTGCCCTGTGAAGTAAAGAGCATTCCGTTACGGGCGTTGCGGGTGGGCATGACGCAGTCAAACATATCAATGCCATGATAGACGCCCTCCACCAGATCTTCCGGTGTGCCCACACCCATGAGGTACCGGGCGTGGGTGGCGGGCAGATGGCGGGTCGTGGCGGCCAACATCTCTTCCATCAATTCCTTGGGTTCCCCCACCGACAGCCCGCCCAGGGCATAGCCGTCAAAACCGATTTCGACCAGCTGCTCGATCGCCTCCAGCCGCATGTCCGCATACATACCGCCCTGAACAATGCCGAAGAGGAGCTGACCGGTACCTGTCTGCGCCTCGCGGCAGCGCCGGGCCCAGCGAGCCGTCAGGGCGGTCGCCTTGGCAGCCTCTTCACGAGTAGCCGGATAGGGAATGCAGGTGTCCAGGACCATCATGATATCGGACCCCAGAGCCTCCTGCACCTGGATGGCGTCTTCCGGACTCAAGAAAAGACGGGAGCCGTCAAGATGCGAACGGAAGGCCGCTCCCTCTTCGGTAATCTTGGCCAGATCCTGCAGGCTGAAAATCTGGAAGCCTCCGGAATCGGTGAGAATCGGACGATCCCAGTGCATGAACCGGTGCAGGCCGCCAAAGCTGCGGATAAGCTCATGGCCGGGACGGATATAGAGGTGGTAGGTATTGCCGAGGATGATCTGCGCCCCAACCTCGAGCAGATTCTCCGGTGTCATCGCCTTGACCGTGCCCAGGGTGCCCACCGGCATGAACACCGGCGTCTGCACGGGACCGTGCAGGGTGGTTATTTCACCGCAGCGGGCCTGACATTCCGTTGACCGGTTCTGGAGGGTATAAGGGGAGACATTCATAACGTGGCGGGTATCGACCAGCGGGTGGGCTTATTTGACATCAAGTATGGTGACATCAAAATGGAGGACTTCACCGGCAAGGGGATGGTTAAAGTCAAGCTTCGCAATTTCTTCTACCATTTCAATGACCACACCATAGAGCTCCTGGCCCTCGGGGCCGACCGCGGTGAGCTGCGCCCCGATCGTCCAGGCTTCGGGAGGCAGGTGTTCCTTGGGGACCTCGATGAAGGCCTCTTCCGACAAGACGCCATATCCATCCTCGGGCTGAACGCTGACCTTGAAGGTATCCCCTATTTTCTTGCCTTCCACGGCGTTTTCAAGTCCAGGGATGATCTCATTGGCCCCCAGGGTAAAGGTGAGCGGCTCCGCATCGACATTACTATCGATGGTTTCGCCGTTGTCCAGGGTCAGGGTGTAGGTGATGGCAACGGTTTTGCCCTTGCTGATCGTCATTTTTTTCCTCATCTGTGTACAATTATCGTTGGTACAGGAAACCTGCCATCAGCATGCCGTGGCATGCCGGAAGCGCAGGGAGAGCCTGGGCACAGCTATAAACTGCCTAGCTCACAATTGCAAGGTTGCGCTGCATGCAGGGCATGATTGCATGCTCCCGGTTAGGGGGTCGATCAGAATGGAGGATTCGCGAGGTCTTTATGACTCGAGAAGATGGCCCGGAGCCGCTGGTCCAGGTTGTCCTGCTGATCCCGGATGGATTGATTGAGCTTGAATTGAATGATCGCCCGCTGCAGATTGAGCCCTGGGCGGCTCACCTTGAAGTATCGGTCGCCACTGAGATGATCGGTGAAAAAACGCATACCAAGTTCAAAACTGATCAGCTGGACCGCCGTTACCAGCAAGGCTCTATCCGTCGCCGCAAGCAGATGCCCGGCCTGCTGGCAATAACCGGCGAGCAGAGCCTCGAAAAAGTCTGGATCGAAAACCGTGGCGTCAGGGTCAGGGTGGACCTCCCCCTGACGGTTGCAGCAGGAGCGGAGACAGTCGCCCAGGTCATGGAGCAGCAGACCCGGTTTGACGGTGTCGAGATCGATGAGACTGATGGCCTGGTCCGAATCCGCTGCAAAAAGAACATTGGCGGCTTTCGGATCGCCATGGATCACCTGCAGGGTCAGCTGTTCGCGAGCCTCTTCTAAGAGGCCACTTGTGGGGCGCTCTGCGGCAATAACGCGCTGACAGTAGGCTTCCTGCGCGTTGCTGGCCCGGGCATGGTCGGCAAGGGCGTCAAAATGTTCCAGATACCGGGGGGTGACATGAAAATCCGGCAGCGGATCAACAAGGGAGGCTGGGGCAACGCCTGCAACCAGAAGGTGAAATTGCCCGAGCAGACGGCCGATCTCTTCAGCCTGCTGCCGCGTTTGCAGGCTGGCCAGCGTTCGCGTGTTGTCAATAAAGGTGAGCAGGCGCCAGCAATAACCGGCCGGATCAAGGAAGTAATCCTGCCCTTCTGGATTGCCAATCAATCGAAAAAAGACCGGAGGTCCGGATCGTGTCACCCGGTGCAGATGGTTGGTCACCAGCCGCATATTGTGCATCACAGCGGCGGGATCGGGAAATACCGACGGGTGCAGGCGTTGCAGGACCAATTTCTTGCCGTCCTGGAGATCAACCCGCCAGGTGTCATTGATATTGCCCTGCCCCAGCGGGGTCAGGTTACGGATAGGGGCAGACGGCAGAAAATACTCAAGGACGGTCGCGGTGTGCATTGCGGTGAAAGGCAGTCAACGTCAGGTAGAAAGGGAAGGAACAGCTGGATATTTCTTGGCATTCAGTGCCATTTTTTCAGATGCCGCGGCCAGCATGTCGATGTGGAGCTGATCGGCCAAGCGGGTAAGATAGATGAGGACATCGGCAATCTCGTGGGCTACCTCCTGTTTGGTCGCAGGCGATAGCTCCTGGCTCTGTTCCTGAGTCAACCATTGGAAGTGTTCCAGCAGTTCAGCCGCCTCGACGATCAGCGCTGCCGCCAGATTTTTCGGCGTATGAAACGGCTCCCATTGCCGCTCACCGGCAAACCGCCGCAGTTCCAGGGCCAATTCATCCAAACTGTTGCACTGATATCGAGCCGTCATCGTTTCTTCTGCCTGGGCAGGACCTCCACTGTTGGATTGTTCTGGTCGCGACGTCGTGGTTACACGCTCTCGCCTATCCGGATCCTGATCTGGGCCACCACATCGGCGACCGCTGCTGCAACTTCGGGCGACAGCCGCTGGGTGAATGGTTGCAATTCCTTGACCTCAATGAGGAGGATGGAGATCTCCGCAGGCATTTCTTCAGGAAAACAGAGATGCCCTATTTGCAAGGTGGCACCAAGATTCAGGGCATGGGAGTTGACCGACGAGGGGGCAGAAAACAGATCGTCATCTGCCCGTACCTCCAGGATAGTTCCCGGCCCCTTGCCTAACTGACAGGCATCGATAATGATGGCCCGTTGGTATCCCCTGATCTTGTCCAGCACCTCAAAACCAGCGGAATAAACCGCCTCGGTCCGACAGGGCAGTCCTGCCTGCTCCAGTTGCTCGATCACAACCAGCCCGGCCCTATCATCCTGGCGATAGGGATTGCCGATACCGACGACCACCCACTGCCTGTTCATGGTCTCTACCCCTTCATTGGATGGGCTTGCGAGCTGCTGCTCTTGGCCAAGGAAGCGTTACCAGCACCGCAAAAGGCTACGCTGCGCCCTGCTGCTGTGCGGCTGTCACCAGGGGCTGCCAAGCCGCAGCTGTACTCTCTTTGATATCAGAGACCATGACGACAGTGTCAGCAAATCCATACTCAGCAAGGGCCTTGCGGCATTCATGGAGCGTGTCCTGGACGATTTCCCGAGGATGGTCACCGTAGAGATTGTACACCAGGCCAAGCAGGGGAATATGGCGAGACCTGATTGCCTCCAGCCCGAGCCGGGTATGGTTGATCGATCCCAGGCGGGGCGAGCTGACCAGGATTAAGGGCAATCCTTTTGCTGCCAGGTAATCGAGCAACAGCAGATGGTCGTTCAAGGGCACGAGCAGACCGCCGGCTCCTTCAACCAGCAGCCATTCATAATGCGACTGCAGGGTTGCCATCGCCTGGTCGAGTACCGAAGCTTCAATCACCTTGCCAACCATCTTCGCCGACAGGCAGGGAGAGGCCGGATAGGGAAAAACATAGGGGCAGGAGGTCCCGTCCCGGTCGAAATCGGTCAAGGGCTGACCCATGAGTTGGCGATGCAGCAAAATATCGTCGGAGCTGTCGCGGCAGCCGGTCTGCACCAGTTTCAACGTGGTCACGGTCCGACCCTGCTGCAGAAGAAACCGGGCCAGAAGTCCGGTAGCAAACGATTTACCGACGTCGGTATCAATGCCGCCAATGGCTATGGTGTATTGTGGTTGCATCATGAGCATCTAAGGGCCATGCGAAGAAGGCCCCGGTAAAGCTTAGAGTTGAGGGCGGGCAATGACGAAGAGGGGATGATAGGTGAGGCTAACCCCTTGCTCGCCTGAAAACCTGTGAGTGTACTCGGCGATGAATGCGTTGACCTGTTTCCTGGTCCAGACCTGCTGGCCGATCGAATTGACACCGGTGGCGCGGAGATGCTGCAACACCGAGAACGGATCGGGGAACCACAGCGTTTCCTGGGCCTGCTCGGCAACAAGGATCTGGAATTTTCCAGCCACCACCGCCACCAGCTGCTCCATGCTTTGGTAGCGTAACCCCAAACCTGTCACTGCACGTATTTCCTGAAGGTTATCTACTCCGTACAGGGAGAAAGCCAGTATGCCGCCCTCCTTCAGATGGGCATGGAGTTTACGGCACAATCCGGGCAGATCATGGACCCAATGCAGGGTGGAAGAAGAAATTATTAGGTCGTAACGCGCGGGCAGGTTGACGGATTCAATGTCCCCGGCAAGAAAGGTGATATTTTCCACCAGGTTGCCTACTTTTCGTTCCACACATTGGGCAAAAGATGGCACCAGGTCACTTACCGTCAGATGGGACAGCGAGGGAAAGCGTGCCATTATCTTTTCGGTGAGCAGTCCGGTACAGCAACCGATTTCAAGCATGCTGGCAGGAGCAATGGCAGGAGCAACGTTTGTCAGCAGTGCTAACAAACGATCCGCCACCAAGTGCTGCACCTTTGCCTGCCGTTCATAGGTGGCTGCGGCCTGCTCGAATCGAAGCTTAATGAGTTTTTTATCAGGAATCATGGACATTGATCGGGTTATGCCGTGCATATCAATAGCCTCACTGTTGAGGCCCGTACACCACACAACCCAATGGAGCGGAACGGTGCAATTTTAGGTACGCGTCAAGACGCCGGAAAGCTGTTTTTGCAGCAGATATTGAAAGAAAATTTCGAATTTGCCAGTTACACTAAAAACCCCAGAGCGAGTTTTTTTCGACCCACCCGGTCACCTCTTGCCCATGTTCCACCTTGACCCACTCACCTTTTTTCTCAAGGGTCTTAAACACAACCCCATAATTGGCCTTGGCCACAACCTTGCCTTTTGCGCTCGGTTCGCTACGGACGTCAATCTGATTTTTTGTTCCTTTGTTTGCTTTGACGATCATGTGGGGTGTTTTTTGGGTCATGTTTTTTTTCACCCAGCCGGTGCTTCCTTCAAAATCTTTCACCTGCAACCAGTCGCCGTTCGTCTTGACTATCTCAACCGGAAAACCTGATCCGATCTTCCACAGCACCTCATGTTGGGTGCCTGGCCCGGAGCGCATGTTGATATCATCTTCGGCAATGGCCACCATCTCAGCCATTGCCGCAGCCTGCTGGAAGAGAAGAAGAAAAGTACCGAGGAGGATAATTCGTCGAAACTTCATAGCGAGGACAATTGTTTCAAGGGTTATCAGCAGGGAAAAGATCCAGGGCGAGAACAACACCCCCTATCTTTAGAGAAATCACAGTGAAAGACCCGCCTGGGCAGCATTGCGACCAGCATATACATGCCCGCTGTTCGGCGTTTTTTAAAACGAATACGCTCGGCACAACCCTTAGAGCAAGGCCCCACACTTTGTACAGGTATCTTTATCAAATTTCAACCTAATCAGGCTGATCTCGTTAAACAGCCCGTAAAAAGCATCAATGGGGTCCTGCGCCGCGAACAACGGTAAGGGACATGGGCGGCAGCGTGATCCCAGACTCTGATCCACTACCGACTTGAAATCGCTCCGGTGGATCGCTTTGCGTTGGATGCCCCTTGGCGCCCTTGGCAAGCCAGGTATATTGCTTTGATGAATACTGAACCACATCAAGTGGCCCGCTCCAGGCACTCCCCTCGCCCATGCCGTCAAACCGGACCTGCCCCAGGCTGATGCGATCCAGGCCCTTGTTGAGCACCAGTGCCGCCCAGCGGCTATCAGGCCGGCGGACCACGTAGGCGGTGACATCATCGGCAATTTTGCCACCCTCCATGACCGCCGTGCGGTACAGCTGATGCGGTGCATTAGTGGGCTCGGCCCATTCTTCCACCAGCATTTTAGCCCCGTAATAGGTGGGCAGCCGCCACTTGGCTTTGCCGTTGCGATCGACCTGCAACATCATGAGATTGCCCCACAGTCTGTCCGGATGGGGGCAGTCCATTTCGCGAATGGGTTCATTCGGTTCGAGGCCGTAAAAATACGCCGTTGTGCCGCCCAGGGTCAAGAACTGGGCGACGATTTCAGCATTTATAAGCGCACCGGGAAGCTCCACCTCCGGCCGCCCCGCAAACGAAGAGTATCCGTATTCGCCGAGGATCCACGGAATATTGGGAGGAACCCCTTCCTTGCCCAAACGCTCGAAGGCATTTTGCATCAAATTTGTCTGCGTGTTGAGCAGCCCTTCCGGGGGTTCGCAGATCTCGTCAAACGGATACCATTCAAAAGAAAAAAAGCCGAAATCGTCGAGACGCTTGCGCTCGCCCAGATAAGTAAAAAATCGTTTCAGCCAGGAATCTTGACCTTTGTCGTCAACAATAGTTTTCCATCCATCCACTTCTGACTGAAAACAGGGACCACCCGTGATCAGGGTTGCATCGATTTCATGAATGACCTTGGTGAATTGCAGATAGAGGGCGCCATAATGTTCAGGGCTTACGTTCTGCCCGTCAGGTTCCTCCCCTAACTCGATCTGACGCATCGGATATCCTCGGGATTTCAAGAACCGGATCTCGGCGGCCGCATTCTCGGGGGTGTCATAGAGCATAGCGACCGGAGTCAAGATTTGATTGCCCCGGCCCAGCCCAGAGGCCATTATCCGGTCGAAGCCGGGGTGCGCGGAATTGGGATTGCGATCAACGGCTCGATGCCAGGGATCGGTGGAGGAGACGACCATAAGGGTCTGGCGTTTATTGGAGGCGCCGTGCCTGATGATATCCTTAAGCTTGCCCCGCTCGTCCAAGACACCGAGGAACAGTTCCCGAATGGCATAGCCGAGACGATCGCGCACATCCTTCCTATCCTGCGGCGCTATCCCTGAGGAGGCGCTCAACAGGATGCGGACGAAACGAACGGAAACCGGAGTGTCGCTGAGCTGTAACAGGGTGTTGCCACCCTTGCCGTCCTCAACCCGGCCGTGCGGAAACGGCCGCCAGACGCCTGTATTCAAGTGGCTGAGGTAGTCAGCATCTTCGCCATCCCAGTATTGCACCTCGTGCTTGGTGGCATACGGTTCGCCCCAAAGGATGCGCAGCGCGTTCACATTGCACCGTTTACCGAGGTCGATGAGTACCCACTGGGGATAGAGGGCATTGTCCTGGCCGGTGAAATGCGCGTCGAGATAGGGGTTGCTCTTCCAGAACGTGCTCTCGTTGCCGTCGTCAAGCCGCGAGTAGCCGTCGTTGCCCGCCTGATCAAGGGTGCTGCCCCGGCGCGGCAGCCTATAGCCGAAGGACTTCAACAGGGGCGTTTTCGTCGTATCGCTCGATGTCCAGTAGCCCTCCTGCTTGGCGGCATCACTCCATGAACCAGCTTCATTCCAGTGCCACGCTTCGATGCCGAGCTCGGACCGCAGGCGGTAGGCCAGCCTCCTGTAGGGCGCCCCTGCCATGGCCTTGATGTTTTCCGGGGAATAGGTTCTTTCCAGATTCTTTTCTTCGAGACCGTCGAGACCTGCTCCGAAGGCTTCATCAGGCGTGAAAGATGCGACCGGGCTTGCGGCCTCAATGTGGATAGCGAGACTCTCCCGTTCAGCCCCACCCGAAAAATCCGCGATCAGCACCGTTGCCGCCAGCACGGCGACAGTCACCAAAAAAAGACGATCTCCCTGCAACATCTTACCCCCTATCTCTCTGAGCATTTCAATCTACCCCGGTGCTCGGATATTGAAAATTCTCTATGCGTGGCCGTCATTGCTCAATTAACCTCATCACCACCGTCACGGTCATCATGCAGTCATCTGTATATAATGTTGGCGTACAAAATTCACCGATTTCTCATCCACGATATTCTGTTTCTGCAGGGAGCGCTCCCCAAAGGCCTCCTGTTCCAGATCTCAGCCGCCATGCTGACCATGCTGCATGCGTTGAGTAGACGAAGGTAAGGATTAATAACAGTGGCCCCGAAAATCGGGCCAGCCGCAAGGAGAGAATAGATTTTGTGAAACAGCGAATTGGTGAGTGAACGAGGCGAGCTAATTCTATCTAGCTGAATACTGAGGGTGATGCGCCGATAACGGCGCATCACTCAAGAAGACAACGGAAGGCCTAAACAACAACCGATTTTCTGTGCATTTTGATGAGAGAGAAGGTGAGCATGTAACAAGCCAAAGCGATTGCCCCGGACACGACCACAAACCCGACTGTCAAAGGGAGGACAATATCGAAGAAGGCCGCCTTGCTGAATAAAAAATCAAATCCGAGGTCGTGAATCTGGTTGTATTGTCCAATAAGACTAGCCTTATTGCCGCCAACCATAAAACCTCCCACAGCGGCTGCCAAAGGAAGGGCAAAAATCAGCGTCCATGTATTCGTTGCGATAGCACCGGCTATTGCGGCCAAACGATTAATCCGAAAAATCGATGCCAACACCACTGAAGCAGCGACCCCAGCACCAGGAGCAATTCCTAAAAAAACCCCCAAGGCAGCACCGGCAGCTATTTTATGCGGGGTATCATTGATCAAAAAAAATTGTTTGAAGAATTTTCTCATGGAACCTGCCAGCGGGTCTAACTGTAATTAAGCGTTGCCCTTTTGGGGGCTGTTAAATAAACAAAATACGGATTGAAGATCTTGTTCCAGAGCGAGTTTTTGCTGCTCGTCAGATATGAATCTCAACCCAAGAAAATCAGTCTTTCTTTTCCTTGTCCTGCGGCTCGATAGATGCGGGAGTGTGCTCTTCCCGCATCACCCTCTTAAAAGACTTGATGCTTTTTCCTAGCCCTTCTCCGAGTTCTGGTAATTTCCCCGGGCCCCAAATGATCATAACTATCCCTAGGATAATGAGCATATGCATGGGTTGAAAAAGTCCTTCGAACATGGGTAGTCCTCCTTGATGTGAAATATTATTATAATAATAACAGTCCCTGATTATCCCGTCAAATTCTATATCAACAGGAACCTCGACTCTTAGCCTCTATATCCACAGTTACTGGATCCTATGATTTTAAAGCGCTTGCGCTTGAGACGACTTTGCTATGCATTTCGATGGTCAACGCCTCAATGCGCAAGCTCAACTCTTTTACGAGTTGCGTCAGTTCCGTGTTTTGTCGGAGGAGTACCATTAACTGCTCAGTCTGCTGTACTGCAAGTTCTTGGCGTTGTGCGCTTGCTACAGCAAGAGATTCTCTATGTTGCGCATCGGCATCGGCGTGGGCTTTATCACGGTCTGCCTGTCGTGTTTGGGCAAGTAAGATCAGGGGAGCCGCATAGGCAGCTTGAAGACTAAAAGCGAGATTGAGCAGAATAAACGGATAAACATCGAACGTGGTAAAACCAAAGGCGTTCAATCCAATCCAAATTGCCACTATTACCGTTTGCGTAACAAGGAAAATGGGCGTCCCGGAAAAACGAGCAAAAGCCTCAGCCTTTAACGAGAACCAATTATCTCCGAAAACTGACCCAAGATGCATGTGCGGCAGGTGGAATCGGAAGTAATCAGACGGCGTGTCCGAAGGGGGAGGAGCATTGGTTCGAGACAATGGATTTCTCCTATTTTCGCAATGAGATATAGCATTACTGCTGTTGCAGCTAACAGGGTTGCGGGTTAAGCGGCAAGATTTAACCTGGTCCCATCCTCGTCTATTTTTCTAAAAAAAACCGGCTTGTTCCAAAAGGAAGCAAGCCGGGAAGGAGAGAGAAGGGGGTACTTTTAATAAGCATTTGGCGTGCCAACTGAGAAAACCAAATGATACTCACAGATTAAGAACGCATTATCAACAAGTTGATGCCAAAACCCATGGGGTTCCCTTGCGGCCCTTTCAGCTTCAGGGTGATGCGTTTTTAACCCATATTGCCAGCAGCACAGGGTGTCATCTGTAAATTCATTTCGGAATCAGCTAGTTACCGGCTGTACAATTTGTTGAACACAGAATTGACTGTTTATACTGTATTGGATAATTTTTACTCACCCCCCCACAACAAGAGGACTTTGATTCTGAAAAAAATCGAGCAACGCAGTAGCAGAATCATCTCAATGTCTTGGTTACAGGATCCGTGACAGAATGCTTCGGGTATCGCAACTACCTGTTATCGCCCCAGAGATTGCCCAACACTGTTCATCATTATTAAAGTGTCTCTCGAATCTATCATTGTACCCATGATCTCTTCTCATGTTTATTTTTTCACCAGCTCAACTCTTCGGTTCTTTGCCCTTCCCTCCTCGGAATCATTGGACGCGGCAGGTGCAAGCGTTCCGACGCCGTACGCGGACAGTCTCTCTGGTGCTATGCCGTAATTTGTTCCGAGCGCTTTAACAACCGACTCCGCTCTTCGACGCGACAGATCATGGTTGTATTGGATATCACCCTGGTTATCGGTGTGTCCCACCACCAACAGTTTCAGGTCAGGGATTTGCTTGAGGAGTTTAGCTATTTCATCAAGCGCAGGTTTTGATTCCGGTTTGATCTCGGTCTTGTCAAGGTCGAAGAGAATCCCATAGAGCGCCACCTTGCCCGTCTTGGAAAGATCAAGATTCATTTCTTCGGCCTTAACAACCGTCAAGGTACTCTGGAGCGGTTTTGTCTCGGTGACGTCAACCTGATAATAGGTGCGGCCTTTTTTGGCCTCGGTTTTTCCGACCTTGATCTCAAAACCCCAGAAAGTATTTTCAGCCGCGTACACCGACACGTAGACATCGCTGTTCTGACCTGCAAGCCTTCCTGCGAGAAAGCGTTTTGCTCCGCCGCTGCTGGTAAAAACAGGCTCGTACCCGGCCGCTTTCACAAACTCGTCATATCTGCCGAACTCATCACCCTTTGCCTCGAAAAGAGTTTCAAAACCTTTTTTCTGGAAAAGTTCCCGGTAGTTTCCAATAATTTCCTCTGGCCCCACGCCTTCCGGGGCAAGATAGGTGATTCGGACCACCGCACCTTCAACTTTTTTCAGATTTGTGAAGATGAAAAAACCTTCTTCAGTTCTCTTAGCAGGACCAAGCGGCAGATTGTAGGCATCAAAATTCATATTTTTATAGACCAGGATATCAGATCCCGAAATCCTTCCGGCAGCGGGATGATCCTTAGCGCCCTTGATATCAGCACTCCATGCGGGACCTGGTCCATTAATAAAAACAAATACCAGCAAAGGCAGTAGCTTGAGGGTGTTCTTGAACGCATTTTTAATACGGTTCATCATTGCTCTCTCTTTTATAAGTAAGCGTTGGCTGCAGCTCTCGAGGCTCTCTCGATTACGCATTTCAGTAGGCTTTATTGGTAGCAGAGATTCCACCTTACGGCTCCAAAATTCCGGCGCCCCTTCTCCTCAACGTCTCACCCTATTCTGCAGGATCTCCTGGAAGATTCCAGCCACCGCCCAACGCCTTGTAGAGAGATATCAAGTCGGTCAGCTGATTCGCATCCGACTGGCTGAGGTTGCGCTGGACGCTGTAAAGGGCTTGCTGGCTCGTCAATACATCCAGGAAGGTGGTGAGTCCCCGGCGGTAGCGCTCGCCGGCAGTGGCCACCGCTTNCTCGTTGCTGCGGACCGATTCGACGAGCAGGTGATGCCTCGCCCGTTCCGCGTAAAAAGCGGTCAACGCGTTTTCAACGTCTTCGAGCGCACTGTTGTATGCCGCGCGATATCTGGCCAGGCTCTCCTCAAAGACAGCCTGCTTACCGGCAATATTGGCCCTGGCCTTACCGCCATCGAACAACGGCAACGAGACACCGGGCACGATGGACCAATAACGGCTGGAGGTTTCCATAAATTTCGAGGCGCTGTTCGCCTGCAAGCCTAGGCCGAGCGTGAGGTCGAAGGTCGGATACAGCCCGGCCGTGGCAACGCCGATATCCGCCGAGGCAGCGGCGAGCTGTCGTTCCGCCTGCCGTAAATCGGGCCGGCGAGACAGCAGCTCAGCGGGTAGGCCCGTGACGATCAGCCCTTCAACCTTGGGCAAAGGGCGCATGGCCGACAACTCGGTTTTGAGGGCGTTAGGTTCTTGCGCCAGCAGGATGCCGAGGCGATGGATGGACTGTTTGCTTGCGGCCTCAAGCGTCGGAATATTGGCTTCCGTCGTTGCTTGCTGCGCCTCGGCCTGTGCCACGTCAAGCGAGGTAGTCAGTCCGAGCTGATAGCGCTTACGGGTGACGATCACCGTTTCCTGCTGAATCTCCAGGTTGCGGCGGGTGATTTGGAGTTGGGCCTGATTGGCGCGCAGATCAACATAATTTTTGGTGATATCGCCGAGCAGCGTCAGCAGGGTGGCGTGCAGATCCTCGACACTGGCATCGAGTCGTGCCCGGGCGCCCTCGGTGCTCCTGCGGACCCCGCCGAAAACGTCAGCCTCCCAGCGGGCGTCGAATCCGGCTTGGTACACAGTGGCAGGGGAAGATCCGGCGGACACCAGATTTTCGCTACCCGCGCTGCGGGTCACGGTCCCTCCGGCATTCACCGCCGGCAGGCCGGGAGACCCTGCCAGCACCAGGGCGGCACGGGCCTGTTTGATCCGCGCCCGCGCCTGCTCAAGGTCCAAATTGCTCTTGGCCGCCTGGGCCACCAATCGGTTCAACAGCGGATCGCCGAATGCCTGCCACCACGCGGTCTTCTCCAGCGTAGGGGCGATTCCAGCCGTTGCGTTGCTTTCCCCCCATTGTGACGGTGCCTCAAGCGCCGGACGCTGGTAGTCGGGACCCACTGCGGCGCAGCCGCCAAGGAAGGCGGCGAGACAGACGGCTGCGACGCTTAGCGTCTTCACTGCCTGCTCCCAGGGGCTGCCGCTGCCGGAATGGTGACGGAGGCGGCCTGAACCTCGGGCGTCTCGATAAAAACATCCATCTGCTGACCAACGTAGGCGGGAAGCTGACGCCGCGGAAAGCTGTAGATGACCTGCAGCACCCGCGTGTCGACGCGTTCGGTGCTGTTGCCGGTCAGGGAGCGTTTCGGGGTTATGAAAGGTTCCACCCGCACGAAGGTGAGATCGGTCTTGAGGTCACGATTGCCGCGCATCGAGGCGACCGCTTTGGTTTCGGGCTTGAAACGCCAGGCATCGTTCTCGTCAATGTCGACACGCACGTACAGCAGATCGAGATTGCCCAGCAGCATCAACGGGGTAGTCAGCACGCCGGTCTGGGCATATTCGCCCGGATGAATATTGACCTGCATGACCTCGGATGCCATGGGCGCACGTACCGTCAGGCGCTCGATTGCGGACTTGGTGGATTTGACGTCCGCATCCGCAGCCACGACCGCCGCCTTGGCGCTTTCCACCTTGGCCAGTGCCAGCAGCTCGGCGTTGCGCCGTTTCTGCACGTCATCAATGCTGACCGCACGGCCGTCGGTGGCACTGCGCACCAGTTCATATTGCGAGTGGGCATCCGCCAGCGTTGCCTTGGCCTCCTCCACGGCCGCCTGGGCCTTGAGCAGACCGGCATGCTTGGTCAGGAGTTCGGCCTGCAGATCGCGGTCATCAATCTGGAAGAGGCGATCCCCGGCAGCGAGCGTATCGCCGACTTTGACCCAGACTATTTTGACGAGGCCGGGGAGCGAGGTGCCGATACTGATATTATTGCTGCTTGCCTCAATGATGCCGGCGCCGCCGATGTACGACTTGAACGGCGCCTGCGCAGGCTGCGTGACCGGTTGGGCTGGCGGCCTTTTTTGGCCGGACTGCACCGCAACCACCACGGCTATCGCCAGCCCAATGGCGGCGATGGCGGGAAGGATTTTGTTTCTGAAGTTCATGTCGTTTTTCCTTGGGAAGGACTGTTAGCGTCCACTTGCACCACCCGGCCATCGTCCATATGAGCGATGCGGTCGGCAAATTCGAAGATGCGGGCATCGTGGGTCACGATCACCAACGACCGGTCGTGGCCGACGGCAAGCTTCTTCAGGATATCCATTACCCGCCGTCCGGTCTCATGGTCGAGCGCACTCGTCGGTTCATCGCACACCACAAGTTTCGGGCCATGCACCAGCGCCCGTGCAATCGCCACCCGCTGTTGCTGCCCGCCGGAGAGCTGGGTCGGCAGGGAATTTTTCCGATCCTCCAGGTCGACGTCGCGAAGGCGTTCGTTGGCCTGCACCAACGCCGCCTCCATTTCCATGCCGTTGATGAGCAGGGGAATCGCCACATTCTCCGCAGCGGTCAGCGTGGGGATCAGGTTGAACGACTGAAAGACGAAGCCTATATTCTTGCCGCGGTAGATCACGCGCTCCTTGTGCGAGAATTTCCTGAGGTCGTGGCCAAACAGCACGCATTCGCCCTCGTCTTGGTCGAGGATGCCGGCGATGATGGAGATAAGCGTTGTCTTGCCGCAGCCGGAAGGGCCGACCAACATGAGCAGTTCACCGGCCTGCACATCAAGATGGATACCGCGCAGGGCTTGCACGCGCACCTCGCCGCTGCCGTAGGTCTTGGTGATGCCGTCACAGCGAACAGCTAAGGTTTCCGTATCGTTTTTCATTTAAAAACGACCGCCGGTTCCAGTTTCATGACCTTGCGCATACTGATGAGCGCCGCAAACAGCACGATGATCGTTACCGCGATGGCGCTCCCCAGGAGCAACTGCCAGTTGAGCGTCATCGCCAGTCCGGTGCCCCCGCTGGTGGCGGCCGCAAAGGCCCCGGTAATGCCGGCACCGATACCGAAGCCGACAAAGCCCACCAACAATGCCTGCAGCAGAATCATCCCCTGCAACATCCGATCGGTCGCGCCCATGGCCTTGAATACGGCAAAATAGCGGAGATTGTCGAGGGTGAAGTTATAGAAAATCTGGCCAGTCACCGCGGCACCGACCACGAAACCGACCAGGACAACGAAACCGAAGTTAGTAAGGATACTCGTGTTTTTCCGAATGTACTTAAGCGTCATCGTTTTGAACTCGTCGGGCGTCCGCGCCGCCATGTTGGTCTCATGGGTAATGCGCTGGGCGATCGTAGATGCCGACTCATCGGGCTTGGTCTTGACCAGAATATAGGAAAGCATCTTGCGCTCGGAAAGGGCGTAGGTGGTGGCGCGGGTGTAGGTCGTATAGATGATCGGCTGGGATCCGAAGGTCGCGGCTGCCCGCGCGATGCCGACCACCAGGGCCCGCTGGTCGTTGATTTCCAGGACATCGCCGACCTTGAGCGGGGTCGGCTTGCCGCCAGGGATGGCGGCCGGCGTAGCGAGTCGACCGTTGGCGCCCGCCTCATCGACGATGACGCTGTCCGGCAGGCGGAGGTCGGCGAGTTTGCCTTGGAGCATGACGCCAGGGCCGCCAATCAGGGTGGCATCATCGAGGCCCAGCATATTGGAGGTGACCAACACGCCGTCGGCAAGGCGAACTCTGGTGTTGCCCTTGTAGAGCGGCACGGCCCATTCCACGCCTTTGACCCCGCGGACCCGGTAGAGCTCGGTGTCGAGCATGGGTTGGGAGTCATCGACATATTGGACCATCGGGTCCATGACCCAGAGATCGGGCAGGGCGACATCGGAGATGAAGCTGTAGGTACGGGAAAAAATTGAGATCAGGATGCCGGGCTGCTGGATCATGAGTACCGACGCCAACGCAATGCCGGTGATGATGCCGATGTACTTGCCTCGGTCGCCAAAAAGCATTTTGAGGGCGATTTGCAACATGTGCGGTCGTTTCCTGTTTTTTCGTAGATTACGTTCAAGCCAAGATATTCATGAATTTGAAAAAAATTTAGATAAATTCAGTAATGTCCGGTGCATCAAGAATACAGCTTCCACTGCATAGGCCCGGCAGGACGATGAACACATCCTAAATGCCAAGTCCTTGTCCTTAACCGGACATTACTGTTTATAACCAAGCCATTACATTCACAAACCGCAGGTCTTTCCATAATAGCATAAAAAAATTATTCCGCTCTATGCCTTAGTTCCAGCCAGGGCCACAGCGACCGCAACCGATGCCCCCACCATGGGGTTGTTGCCCATGCCAATAAAACCCATCATTTCCACGTGAGCAGGCACGGATGAAGACCCTGCAAACTGAGCGTCAGAATGCATCCGCCCCAGGGTATCGGTCATGCCATAGGAAGCCGGCCCTGCCGCCATGTTGTCGGGATGCAGAGTTCGACCGGTGCCGCCCCCGGAAGCGACGGAGAAATATTTCTTTCCCTGCTCCAGCCGTTCTTTTTTGTACGTCCCTGCCACGGGATGCTGAAACCGGGTTGGATTGGTGGAGTTGCCGGTGATGGAAACATCCACGCCCTCATGATGATTGATGGCCACCCCTTCGCGGACATCATCGGCACCAAAGCAACGCACTTTGCCCTTATCTCCTTTGGAGTATGCGATCTCGCGCACAATGGCCAGGGTGCCGGTGCGGTAATCGAATTGCGTCTGCACATAGGTGAAACCGTTGATACGGGAGATGATCTGGGCCGCATCCTTGCCCAAACCGTTGAGGATGACCCGAAGCGGCTCGGTGCGGGCCTTGTTGGCTGATCGGGCCAAGCCGATCGCGCCCTCCGCTGCGGCAAAAGATTCATGCCCGGCCAAAAAGGCGAAGCATTGGGTTTCCTCTGAAAGGAGCATGGAGGCCAGATTGCCATGGCCCAGCCCCACCTTGCGATCCTCGGCAACGGAACCGGGGATACAGAAGGCTTGGAGCCCTGCCCCCAGGGTCCGAGCAATATCTACAGCGTTGCCCTCGCCCTTTTTCAAGGCAATGGCAGCCCCCAAAATGTACGCCCAGCACGCGTTCTCAAAACAGAGGGGTTGGATATTTTTGACAATGGTATAGACATCCACACCCTTGGCCTCGCACATGGACCTCGCCTCCTCCAGGGAAGCAATGCCATATTGCTTGAGGACGCCGTTGATCTTCTCTATTCTGCGTTCGTATCCTTCAAAAAGTGCCATGATCGCCTCCTTACTCGTGCCGTGGATTGATGGTCCGGACCGCCTCGGTAAAACGGCCGTAACTCGAGGTTGCCTTGACCAACGCGTCATTGGCGCTTGTCCCCTGATGGATCATCTCCATCATCTTGCCGAGGTGAACGAACTCATAGCCGATCACCTCATCGTTTGCATCCAGGGCCTGTTTGGTCACATACCCTTCCGCCATGTCCAGATAACGAACGCCTTTAACTTTGGTGCCGTACATAGTGCCAACCTGGCTGCGCAACCCTTTGCCCAAATCTTCAAGCCCGGCGCCGATGGGCAGCCCGCCTTCGGAAAACGCGGTCTGGGACCGGCCATAGACGATCTGCAGAAACAGCTCCCGCATGGCGGTGTTGATGGCATCACAGACCAAATCGGTATTCAAAGCCTCCAGAATGGTCTTTCCGGACAGGATCTCCGCCGCCATAGCTGCCGAATGGGTCATGCCGGAGCAGCCAATCACCTCGACCAGTGCTTCTTCGATGATCCCCTCCTTGACATTGAGGGTCAATTTACAGGCACCCTGCTGGGGAGCGCACCAGCCAACCCCATGCGTCAATCCGGAGATGTCCTTAATCTCTTTTGCCTGAGTCCACCGGCCTTCTTGGGGTATCGGCGCAGGCCCATGATTCGGTCCTTTCGCTACACAGGTCATCCTGTCCACTTCTGAAGAATACATTATAGCCTCCCTCGCATTTTTATCTTGGAGAACAACTCACACCTGAGCAGTAATTCTACTACTCTTTTCTGTCCGCATAAAACAAAACAATTGTACCGGCAGCCCTAAACAACCAATTTCGAAGGGGCCGGTTGTTTATTTTACAACAAAAGATCGAATCGGAAGATGGATGAGGTGTCCTGAAGATTTAATAATCTTAGCCGAAACTTGATGCTCCCCCAAGGTGATCGGCCACATCAATCTTTCCTGCTGGGAGTTTTTTTGGCTCTGACCATCCACAGTCCATTGGACTTCATCTTTCGGGGTCAAACCGGTGATGAAGAACGGAATGAATTGAGCCCCCTTTGGGATGCGGGGGTCCTGTAAGACCTCCATATCGATGGACGGTACAACCATTCTGATCTCGTTTTTAGAGGCAGTAACAATCGCCTGCTGGTTGCCAGCCAAAGGGAGCGTCGGCAAGGGGTGCAACCCATAGTGCCTGCGGAGTTCCGCAAAGATACTGCGTGCAAGCAACGCTGGGCCGCCGGCGCCGGTCATCATGGTGGTCGGTGAGGATCTGTCCAGATTGCCGAGCCAGATCCCGACCACGAAACGTCCATCATAGGCTACTGTCCAGACGTCATTGGCTTTGGTTGACGTCCCTGTCTTGACGGCCGTACGCACGGGAAAATTCAAGACACTCAGAAGGCCGAATTCCAACCTGCGAAAGTCGGCCTCCGAAAGGATCATGCCGATCGTCCTGGCAGCGCTTTCTGAAAAGATACGGGATGCGCCTTGCCCCGAATCATTGTCTTCTTCGGCCAGCACTTTTACCCGCATCGGTAGTCCTCCACGGGCTAATGCCCCATACGCCTGCACCAACTCCAGCAATGATATCTCCGCATTACCGAGAACAAGGCCGTTGCCGTAGGTTGCTGTTCCCGCGCTCAGGTTGGTCATGCCCAATTGCTGAAGGCTTGCATAAAACGTATTTAAGCCGACAAAATCAAGTGTCCTGATCGCCGGGGTGTTGAGTGAGTTCCCGAGTGCCTCTGCCAGCGGAACCATCCCGTAATAGGTTTCGCTGAAATTTCGGTAGAGATGAAGGCCATGTTCCACTGCTTCAAGAATCGGTTCGTCTTTGATCATTGTGGCGGGAGCCCACCCCTTATCCAGCGCCAATGCGTACACAAAGGGCTTGAGCGTTGATCCAGGTTGTCGTGGGATTCGGACGGCATCAAAACCTGCTTCCGGGATGTCTCCGGATATCTCGCCTGCCACCGCCCAGGTCAAGACCTCGGCGGTGGTGTGATCAACCACCAGAACCGCGCCGTTACGCAAACCGTATTCGGAGAGATCAGCGATGCGTTGTTCCAGAAGTTCCTGAGTTTTTTTCTGCAACTCGCCGTCAAGAGTCGTTCGTACGGATCGAAGTGTTGCTTGTTCCCCCAATCGATCACGCGCAAAGGCCGTAAAATGTGGGGCCTGCACCGAGAGTTCCGATTTGTTCCGCGACAGTTGCCCCTGCATCGCCTCAGCATACAAATGAGGTGAGATGCGTCCTTGTTGCAATAGGGATTTGGCCAAACCGGCTATTCGTTTGTCGAGACCGGTCGTTGCCTTAAATGGATCGAGCAGGGAAGGGGCGCGTACCATGGCTGCCAGGGCCAGCGTTTCTTTGGTATTAAGCGTGTCGATGGACCGCCCGAAATAATATCTTGCTGCTTGGATAATGCCGCGTCGAGAGGAAGAAAACGGCACCTGATTGAGGTAAAATTCCAAGATATCAACCTTAGGAAAATGGCGCTCCAATCGCACCGCGTCCCATCCTTCCAGCCAGCGCGACCAATACGTGCGGGGGCGAGGGAAAAGGATTCGCACCACCTGTTCACTGATGGTGCTTGCCCCCCGGACAGTGTGCAATACTTTCAGATTTTGCCACAGCGCATGAAAACGAGCCGCCCAATCGATACCGTTATGGCTGAAGTATCGTGCATCTTCAGCGGTAATAAAGGCATTTATCAGCACCTCGGGGATATCATGCAAGGCGACCTGATCCTGGGCGTTCAATCGCGTCTGGTAGGTTCGGTTCAAGGGGATGCCGTTCCGATCCATAAAGAGGGGAACGGCATCTTTCTTAGCAATGTCCGCCAGCGAGGTTGGCGGAAGATCGGCGAGATTGATGATCGTGGCCCCAATGCCTGCGACGACCAGCAGAACCAGACTGCCGCCAACAATCCACCCCATCCTGCCAGGATTACGGATCGACATGCAGGGTGCCGCTTATCCCTTTGCCATAGACATCCGCGTCATACATTTCTCCCGCAAATACCGGCTGGGCAAGAAAATTTCCTTCGGCCACCGCCTGGGTTGTATACGACAGATGGTAATTGCCGGGCGGCAGGTACTCGGCGAAAAAGCGGGCCGCATCATGACGGAGCTCCATATGACTGAAGCTCCAGAAGGAGTAACTGTATTCTCGCCAGTCGGCAAACCGCATCATGAGGGAGGCCCCGGCAAAACGAGCCTTTGCCTTTTGGGCATCCACCTGGGAGGCCGTGGCGAGTTCCTGATTGACGGGTTCCAGGCCACCGGGTATCGGGTCATCGACGACAACCTGAACTCGAGCGGCAGGCAGACGGAGGAAAAGGTCGACCCGGACGACATCGCCACGTTTGACCCTGTCTTCACGGGTCAGAAGCCGCCATTCCCCGGTTGCCTTGTTCTCGACCGAGTATTCCCGCTCTATTTCCACACCGGCGGTGACATTTTTTTCCTGATCTTGATTGGTTGCATAGCGCATGACCGTGGTGTAGTACAGCCGGCCCTCACCCTTCTTTGCAATCGATACCGTCTTGTGTTTACCGGGGTCCGATATATCAATGGGCCGGGATGCAACAAACGGTTTATCCGTAAAAGACTTGAACTGCTGCGTTTTCTCCAGGTTGTCTCCATCAAATTTCACGGACACATCCATTGCTGGCTCCACCTTCTCGTAACGCCTGGCATAGTCCACCAGCCCGTTCATGCAGAATAGGTTTTCCTGTGTATTTTCAAAGTGATCGCGTTGGCCCCGCATGGTCCTGATGGTTCGTGCCAGACGGAAGGGGATATCCTGCAACACCTCAGCGCCCTTTTGTGAATCAGCCTCCAGCATCAGACTGGAGAGTACCGCGCAGTTGGTTCGCGGCACGGATGCCAGCATGCGGCTGTAGCCATCGTCGAGTCGTTCGTTGAAGACGATCCGACCGCCGGTCTCATTGCTGCTGCCAAGGATCTTCTCGGTTATCGCCTGCACCATTTCATCCTGTTTGCCGACCCGGAGGGCCGCAGCAAGCATCTGGGACTTGCCGAACATATCCATTTGTTCAATATGGGTATAGTGCCGTTTCAGCATCCCTTCATCCACCTTGCCCATACGGGATAATGCGGCAAGGGCCACGGCCCGTACCGAGGACGCCATCCCCTTGGTATAAAAGGTGGGCATCACATCAGTGCGCAGCATCTCCTGGAGGTAGGCCACCAGCCGGTCTTCAACCGGTTTGGGCGGCTTGAAGCCCAGATTGTCGAGCATAGCGAAACAAAGGGCGGTATAGGCGGAGAGATAGGGATCGACCCGGTCATTCTCCGGCTTGAAATAGCCCATGCCGCCGTTGGGCGCCTGGAAGTCCTTGGCTGTATTCAGTACCTCCGCGATGATGCCGTTGGTCCCCTCCCAGACAAAATCCGCAGCCAGGTATTGCTTCAGCGACTGATAGGAAGCAGCCATGACCGCACGGGAGAGTTTTTGTTCCCAGCACTCATAGGGATACTGCTTCATGAAACGGAAGGCACCTTCAAGATCGCCGATGATGGTCGGGCTAAGGCTGACCGAGACATCGCCGACATCGGTGCGGATGTTCTCCGGAAAAAGCAGCGTCTCCTGTACCGCACCTTCCGTCGTCGTGCCGTAATTAGCGCCGATATCGAGATTTTTTCTTTTGTTGACTACCAGTTGATGGGTCAAGCCGTCGCGATCGCTCTCGTCACCGGCCGTAACCTTGAAGGCGATCAATCCTTTCTCGACCATGCGATCGTTCGGGACCTTGCCTGCGGCCAATTTGAATTTGACCATCTTTCTCTGGAAGGGCTCGACTTCCACCACTTCGTTCAGCGCGGGGTTGGTTGTGGCCAAAGTCCCCTCCGCAGCGATCTGCATCGTGATCGTGCGTGTCTTGGGCGTGCGGTTCATGACCGTGAAGGCGGCAACGAAGGTGTCGTCTTCCACCACCTGATTGGGCATGGCCGGTTGGATTTCGGTAAGGCGATTGACCTTGAAGCCGTTGAAGCCGACCCCGAGGTGATCCTTGGTGTCGGTGGCCACCACCAAAATGCGCCAGCCGGTCAGATTGTCCGGCGCTTTGAAGCTGAATTTGGCCTTTCCTTTTTCATCGGTTATCAGAGTCGGATTCCAATAGGCCAGCGACTTGAGATTTGAGCGCATCTTGTCGGAGATACCGCCATCCCCTCCCGGATCGTCGCCTTTCATCACCGGCTCCGGTGGCGCATGGGTCACCAGTCTGCTTAGGATATTGAAATTCTTAATATCATCGATCCGTGTTCCATAAAAACCTTTCTGTGGATCAAAGTAGGTCATCCCGCCTTTGACCAGATCGAACACCGCCTCATCCAGCACGGCGACAGCAAGCTCCATCTTCTCGACCTTGGCGCCATCTTTCGGAGCGACGCTGACCTCAACCTGCACCTCCTGGCCGGGCCGATAGGTCGCCTGATCGGTTTTGATTGCGAAATCAAGACTGTGCTTGGTACCGACCGCCTCCATTTGCGCATAACCCATGCGCCATTCCGGTTTCCCCATGTCAAAAGTCTCGTCAGTCTGCCGAGTGTCAATTCGAGGCGAGAACACGACGACAGAGAGAGAGAAATTCGGGACCATTTCCTCGGTCACTTGAAACGAAAGTTTGGGCAGGCTGCTATCCAAATTCTCGACCCAGCTTTTCACAATCCCCAAGCGTTCGATGGTTACCAGGGCCTTGGATTTAGGATAGGGATTTTTTATAAGCACATTGGCGGTTTCGCCGACGGCATATTTGGTCTTTTCCACCACCAGGTCCAAATCCCCATCGTTCTTGTTTTCCCAAGAAATTGCCTCCGGTCCGGTTACCCAAAGCCATATTTCCGTGAAATGTGTTTTTCCTTTGGTATCTTCAATGGACACAGTCAGGGTATTTTTTCCCACGGAATGAAAGACCATTTCGAATTCCCCAGCGGTTTTTCCGGAGAGGAGTTCCCTGTCACCGTCCTTCTCTTTCGTTTCCTCGGAACTCGAACGGGTAATGAAGTTACTCCCGGCCCCTTTCACGCGGAATGCGGTCGTGCGGGTGCCGGATGAACTGACACGCACCTTGACCCCTTCAACGGGTTTGCCGTCAACATCGGTCACCACGAATTGAAATTTTTTCGATTTTCCCGCAATTAATTCAAAACCTTCCATTTTCAGGCCGACAAACCGGTCAACGCCGAAATAGCGGGCGGTGGCCATATTAGCGACATTTTTACCGCGATCATCCTCAACCGCACTTTCCACTTCCAGGGTCCCAAAGCCGATATCCTCGCCATCGGCGGTAAAACGGGCAGCGGCCTTGCCCTCTTGATTGAGCTGTTCAGTTGCATTGAGCAGCGAAACCTTCCCGCACCCGCGAAAAGGCTTGCACCAAGGGCTTTGGAAGACGAAATCTTTTGAGGCGGGATGGGAAGAGGTGAACGGCTTACCGATCAAGGTGGCGGTATAACGATTATCGGCACCGGTGAAGGGACCTCCGGACTGCAGGGTGGCCAAAGTGTCGACAGCGACGTCCTCCCGAAACATGTAGGTCTGCTCGTTCAGGGTGGTCTGTACCTTAAACGAAGCCGGCACATAATCAGTCACCAAGAAATCCAGCACATCCAGATGGAGATCGGGTTTTTCCGAGCGCAGCGTGAGGCGGTATCGGCCGGTCAGGCCATTTTTACCGGTCATGAATGTCCCGGCGAAGGAACCAAACTCCGAGAGCGTAATATCTTTGGTCTCAATGACGCTTCCTTTCGGATCACGGATCTCGAGCTTGAAGCTCTTTTGTTCGGGTATGGATGCGCCCTCAGTCCTCATCTTACGGACAAAGAGTTTGTATTGCACCTCGGCCCCCGGTTTAAACACCCCTTCGGCGGTCGTTCCCCAGGCGGTCATTGTTTCCGCATAATAGTCCTCTCCACTTCTATAGCGATGAAACTCTTCAGCAGAGAGGGGCAGATAGGCCATATCCTTGTCTTTGCGGATAAGGATGGAAACATGACCCTTTTCAATCGCATCTCTGTGGGGATTCCGGTCTCCGCTGAACAGGGCCAACCCTTCTGAGGTAGTCCTTGTTGTTGCCAGTTCTTTGTTCTTTGCCGGGTCCGCTTCAAAAACGGAACCTTCCCGCAAGCTGACCTCGGCATTGGTGACCGGCTTGCCCGTCGCCAGATCTGTCACCCAGACAAGGCTCGAATAGGTGCCGATCTTGGCATGGACATGGAAGGGGGTAACCTGAGCGGAAAACGAGGTATCACCTTCGACATGGGCTGTTTCCGGTTTCAGCCGTATCTTGCCGGCGAACAATCCCGAATTGCCGTCGAACATTTTTCGGACGCCAAATATAGAGCGCACGAACTGGTCCGGCTTGCCGGCGAAAGCAAGATCATGGTTGATGCTCCGCAACTCCCCGTCAGCAAACAGGGCTTGCCCTTCGAGGTATGCCTGCTCGATGTTGGCCGAATAAAAAGAGACATCGGAAGGGATGGCCTTTTCCAGAACCGAAGTCTGGCCGCTCCACTCCAAGGTCGGCCGATACTGATCGGTCCGAAATGAGGCCATCACATCCGCCGGGAGAGTCCGCCCGAACAGATCCTGAATGATGGGGCCTGTTCTTTGATTTCCCTGAATGCGGCCTTTCAGATTGACCGTATATTCGGTCCTACTTTTCAGGGCCATCGGTAATGCAATGTTGTAATGCGCTCCCTTTTTGTGATTGGTTCCATCAACAGAACCCGAGTCTTCCAAACGATCCAGCGGATTCAAGGGGCTCTTTCTATAGGCCATTGGCGGGGTGATCAGATCAGGAGAGACGAACTGTTTACCAAGCAGAGGGGCTGAGAAATTGAGGCTCACCGGACTGGTAACTGAACAAGGTTCTCCGGTGTTGCCAAATGTATTTAAAATCTCATTATCATCGTTGCCTGTACAACTAAACCCCAGGAAGACAAAAGGCGGAAAGGTTGCGCCCTTGACGACCAACCGATCCTCAATGCCACGCTCGGGGCCGAAAGCGGAGCGAAGCCCTGGCCGGATACGCAGTGAATACTCGGTATCTGCCGGGAGTTCAGTCATCGGTTTGACGTCCCAGTTTAACCGGGCCTCCTCGGTGGCATCGGCGGAAGCCACCGGCTCATCCTTCATCTTCCTCGTGTCTTTGAGCAGGAAGTGTCGTTTATCCAGGGCAACAGACAGCACTCGATCCGATGATCCCGAATGGGGAGCCGGACTCACCGTCAAAGGGTACGGCTTACCGTTTGCCTCGATAAAGAGGGCATCGGCCACCGACTGTTTGGCGACCTGCTGATTGAAACGGACATTGATGATGGGGATGCCCGGTTTATCCCATCCTCGTACTAATGAAGCGCCGGACCAGTATTCAGGATGGCTGTTCACCACCTTGGGCCGGGCAGTGAGGAAGGAATGCTCCATCTTCTTGGCAATGGTCATTCCGTTTTCGTCCCGGATGCCCGGATTGACCCGCACCCGATAACGGGTTGCCGATATCATCAGATCGTTTTCATCCAGGTTGCAGGCAAGGGCCGAACGATTGAGCCAGTGCCAATGGCAGTTCACGGCGGGTACGATTTCGACCGGAATCTCGCTGGCCTCCCGGTCCATCCTGCCGATCGGAACCACTGGTCGGTTGAATTGCAGAACAATCTGCTGCCGCTGTTCCACATCCTCGCCGGTTGGTGAGATCCGAATAATTTTCAGCTCCTTGTCCGTAACGGCCTTCCCCGAATCAAAGGGCACTGCTTCAACTGTCTCCCGAGAGGGTTTCTTTTTGATCGCTTCGGATAAGACACTGTTTCGTTTGTGCAATTCGTCGGTCAGGCAGGCACGCATGGCCGAAGTGTCGTCGGGCAACTTCCCCGATGACGGAACCTTGCAAGTTGTCAATCGTGCCTTGAGCCATGCTCTTTGCTCCTGCAGTTGCCCCTGCCTTGCTTCTTCATTTCCAATCGCATTCCGCATGGCCGTGAACAGCGCCATCATCTCTCTGTCCAAATTGGCCAGCTTCTCATCAGAACAAATGAGGTTTTCGATGGGAGATGCTGCTTTCAGGCAGTCAAAACTCGCTGCAAACGGTGGCGTTTCCTGCGCGACCGTGAGCTTAGCGGCAGCAAGCATACACCCGAAGAGCATTGTTGCGATGGTCATCCGGAAGGAAGTAGGCATCATGTATTTTCCTTTTTGGTGAAAAATATGAAGTGATCGTTGTTCATTTTTTTTACCCAGAGAAGCCGGCATTGATTAACCCGGATTGTACGACGCCCCTTATTTCAGTATCTCCAGCGATCATGAGCCACCGACAACTGGTTCCCAAACTGTGCGGAGGGGAAGCAAAGAGCAGGGCAACCGAAAGGATGCTCTTTCGTTCCAGAGAGTTATCAACTTTTTTCATGGTATACCAACCAGGCAACCTTGTACAGGACTTACGCCTAAAAATGAGTACGACCATTCAATGCAAGAAACTCGTACATTCAAAAACAAAAAGTAAATTTTCTCACTACATCTTTGGCAATGTTCGTTGCTTTCATAATCATTTTGAGCCTCTCGCAATACCCCATCCTGCAAACATCTCTTCGCAAACAATGGCGTGAGAGCACATGAAGATGGACATAAAAAAAGGGCCGTCCCCTAAAGGAACAGCCCATTTCTTAAATGCTCGTTACCACTAATTACCGAACGAAATCAGCTTGGGTCACCTCGTACAGCTATACGTTTTTACTAAAACAACCAAGGTGCGCTCTGCTTGTGATTCTGCTCATAGGCCAGGATAGCCTCGGCATGGAGCAGCGTTAGCCCGATTTCGTCGAGACCTGTTAAGAGACGGTGACGGCGAAATTCTTCGATTTCAAAAGAAATTATTTCGCCACCAGGCGTGGCAATGGTTTTAGCCTCCAAGTCCACTGTCAGCCGGTATCCCAGCTTATTATTTACCTCCTCGAACAGTTGATCGACCATGGGAAGGGGGAGAGTAATCGCCAGCAACCCATTGTTGAGACTATTGTTGAAGAAAATATCGGCGAAGCTTGGCGCGATCACCACCCGGATGCCGAAATCCACCATGGCCCAGACTGCGTGCTCGCGTGAGGAACCACACCCGTAATTTTCACGGGTCAGCAGAATTTCGGCATTGCGGTAACGGGCGTCGTGCAGCAGAAAATCTGGATTGATCCGACGCTGGCTATGATCCATGTAAGGTTCTCCAGGATCCAGGTAGCGCCAATCGTCAAACAGATTGGCGCCAAAACCGCTGCGATAAATGGATTTGAGATACTGTTTGGGTATGATAGCGTCCGTGTCCACATTCGCACGATCGATGGGAAGCACCAAACCGCATAATTTTTCAAATGGCTGCATAATCATTCCTCGTCATTTTTTGTAAAATTTACCCATTGCCTGCGCCCAAAGCCCCCCGGTTCATCCACACTTTCGCACGTCGACAAAGTGACCGGCAAGAGCCGCTGCAGCTGCCATTACCGGGCTGACTAAATGCGTCCGGCCGCCTTGCCCCTGACGCCCTTCGAAATTGCGATTGGAAGTGGACGCACAGCGCTCGCCAGGCGACAAACGATCCGCATTCATCCCCAGACACATGGAGCATCCCGGCTCGCGCCACTCGAAGCCGGCATCAAGAAAAATCTGGTCCAATCCTTCTGTTTCAGCCTGCTGTTTCACCAATCCTGAACCGGGCACCACCAACGCCAATTTGATGGTGTCCGCCACCGTACGGCCTTGGACAACCGCCGCTGCCGCTCGCAGATCCTCAATACGTCCATTGGTGCAGGACCCGATAAAGATCTTGTCGAGCCGTATCTTCTCGAAAGGCAGGCCTGGTTCCAAGCCCATATACTGAAGAGCCTGGCGCATCCCTTCAGCTTTAATCGCGTTTTTTTCAACTTCCGGATCGGGTACCGAAGCCGTAATGGACACCACCATTTCCGGCGAGGTTCCCCAACTCACCTGGGGCTCAATCAAGGCCGCATCCATTGAGACGATCCTGTCAAACGAAGCCCCGGGATCGCTGTGCAAGGTACTCCAGGCGACAAGAGCTTTTTCCAGAGCCTCGCCCCGAGGTGAGAAAGGACGGTTTTGCACGTAGGCGATAGTTTTTTCGTCGGCCGCGATAAGACCTGCTCTTGCCCCGGCTTCGATGGCCATATTGCAGACGGTCATGCGGCCCTCCATACTCAAATCCCGGATAACCTCTCCTGCAAATTCGATCACACAACCCGTGCCTCCGGCCGTGCCAATGTGTCCGATGATCGCGAGAATCAGATCCTTGGCGGTAACACCTGGGCCGAGCTTGCCGTCTACTGACACCAACATGGATTTTGATTTTTTCATAACCAGGCACTGGGTGGCAAGCACATGTTCCACCTCGGAAGTACCAATCCCGAACGCCAAGGCACCGAAAGCGCCATGGGTTGCGGTGTGTGAATCGCCACAAACGACTGTCATCCCGGGCAAGATCGCTCCTTGCTCCGGTCCGATGACGTGGACCACGCCCTGACGCATATCGCCTATCTTGAATTCGGTGATACCGAAAGCTGCGCAGTTGTCGTCCAGGGTCTGCAATTGCAGTCGCGATGCGGGACCAAGAACGGATCCGCATCGATCGATAGTGGTCGGTACGTTATGATCCTCGACCGCCAGAATGGTTTCGCGCCGCCAGGGCCGCCGACCCGCCAGACGCAAGCCTTCGAATGCCTGGGGCGAAGTGACTTCATGGACCAGATGCCGGTCGATATAGATCAGGCAGGTGCCGTCTTCGTTCTCGCGCACCACATGCGCGTCCCATAGTTTGTCGTACAGATTATTTTTCATTGGAATATATCCTCCTTGTTAGAAAACAACATAGACGCCTAAATGAAATAACTCAAATTCATTGTTTTCATAACTTCTATTCCAATGTAGAATAGTTAAATGGACACTAATACTTTGCACGCCTTTCTCGCCGTGGCGGAAACCGGTTCGTTCTCACTGGCAGCGGAAACGCTGTTCCTCACCCAGCCGGCTGTCAGCAAACGGATCGCCGCCCTGGAGGAGGACCTGACTACTAAGTTATTTGAACGGCTTGGGAACCGGGTGTTGTTGACTGAAGCGGGTCGCACACTCCTGCCTAAGGCTCGCCATATTCTCCACGAAATGGCTGATGGCCGACGTCTGATCGCCAACCTTTCAACAGAGGTCAGCGGCGTCTTGCAACTGGCAACCAGTCACCATATTGGTTTGCACCGGCTCCCGAACATCTTGCGCGACTACAGTCGCTGTTATCCTCAGGTGGAATTCGATCTCCGTTTCATTGACTCGGAAATCGGTTGTGAAGCTGTGGCTGCAGGCGATATGGAGTTGGCCGTAGTAACCCTTCCGCAAGTTCCCATGGCCAAACTTGGCCTGCGGAAGGTATGGGACGACCCTCTCGTGATTATGTCGAGCAAAAATCACCCCCTCGCCCGTAGCAAACCAGATGTTGCAGCTTTGGAAGGGTATCCGGTGATTTTACCTGAGTCGGGCACCGTCACGAGGCGCTTGATTGAACGACCATTCGAGGCCCTGGGGCTCAATTTAAAAATTGGCGTGGAAACCAATTACCTCGAAACCATACGCATGCTGGTGACGATCGGTTTGGGCTGGAGTGTGTTACCGTTGACGATGTTGAACACAGAATTGATTTGTATCGAATTGCCTGGTGTGGAGTTTCACCGCGAGCTGGGTATTGTCACTCACAAAAAGCGTAGCCTTTCAAGGGCCTCTCAGGCTTTTTGCGATATGCTGTTAGCAGCATAATGCAAATTGATCCGAAACAGCAAGCAGCTGACGGCGAGATCGTTTTTGATCTCGCCGGTTTCATTTGCTGCCGCAGCGTAGAGGCTTTACCAGATATTCAAGTCAGAAGATGACCCGTGAAATCAAATACGCCACCACCGTGGAGGTACCAACCCCGATTAAACCTGGGACCATGAAGCTATGGTTGAGCAGGTACTTGCCGATCCGGGTCGTGCCGGTGCGGTCAAAATTGATGGCTGCCAGGTCGCTGGGATAGAAGGCAAAAAAGAAGTAGGCATAACTGGCCGGTACAAGTCCGAGCAGCAGCGGGATCGGTAACCCCAGGGCATGCCCCAGCGGCAAGGTGATGGCGAGGGTCGCGGCCTGACTCTTGACAAAGGCGGAGATGCAGAAGGTGGCGATAGCAAAGCTCCAGGGGGCGATCTTGACCATAATGCCGATGTTGTCGATCAAGAATTTTTTGTTGGCCACGATGAAGGTATCGCTCATCCAGGCGATACCGAAGATCGAAACCACGGCGATCATACCGGCGATAAAGACGCTGGAATGGGCGATATCCTTGGCCTTGACGTCAGCGGCGAACATAATAAACGCCCCGTAGGCCAGCATAACGAACTGGACGACCGTGGTCATCGGTATCGGTTTCTTCTCTGCACCCAGAGGCAGGAAATCGGGGAAGACGGCAAAGAGAATGATGGTGCCTACACCGGAGAAAAAAAGTGCCACTGAGAACTTTGCGGTGGTGGATATCTTCTTATCCAGAGTGGTGACATCGGCAGCCAGGGATGCTCTGAAGTCCGGGTCTTTGAGACGCTCCTGAATCTCCGGATCTTTGTCGAGGTCAAGCCCACGATTGAAACTCCAGGCCGCTGCGGCCAAGACGCCCATCACTCCGGCAGGCATGGTGACCATGAGGATATCGATGAGCGTCACCGGACTACCGACCTTGGCGGCAAAACCGAGGAAAAAGGTAACGGCTGCAGCTACGGGGCTTGCGGTTATGCCCATCTGCGAGGCGACACTGGAAATCGCCATGGGACGTTCGGGACGGATGCCGGTTTTGATCGCCACATCGGCGATAACCGGCAGCAGCGCGTACACGGCATGACCGGTACCACAGCAGACGGTGAGAAAAAAGGTGCTCAAGGGCGCCAGAAAGGTGACATACTTGGGATGGGCTCGGAGCAGCCGTTCCGTGAGTTGTACCAGATACTCGAGGCCGCCGGCGACCTGAAGCGTCGCTGCGGCTGTGACGACCGCCAGGATGATCAGCATGACCGCGATGGGCGGATCGGCTGGTGCACAGCGAAAACCGAGCGTCAGCACTGTGACGCCGAGACCTCCGATAAGACCGAACGCTACGCCGCCCCTGCGGATGCCGATCAGAACGGCTCCGAGGACCAACACGAATTGAATCCAGAACATGGCCATGGAACACCTCCTTTGTATGAAATAGATTAAGGGTAGATCACCCTGTTGCGTCTATTTCCTGGAGAGCAGGAACCGAGCCAGTCCGATATGTTTTTTAACTCATTTGAATTGCATTGAAAAATCAGAAACCCTTGTAAAGACGTGCCGTGAACCGTGATAACCGCTGGTTATGGCCGGGATGGGATTTAAGGAAAAAGATGAATATTATCGGAAACAAAGAGCAGGTATAACCAGAAATTATATATAACCTGCGGTTATGGGAGTTCAGCCGTGCAACTGCTTAAGACGTTTGCTCAGCGCGGGTTGGGAGATACCCAGCAGGCGGGCGGCAATGGTCTGGCTCCCTCCAGCGCGATCCATCGCTTCCATAACAAGCAAGCCTGCCGCTTCCCCGAAGGTGGGCAATTCGGCGAACCCGGAAAAGGGATTTGAGCGGGAAGCCGGTGCCGGAACCAGTGGCCGACGCCCTTGGGACTGTTCCAGTGTTCGGAGAAAGGAATCCATGGAGAGCATCCGGTCCCGATGCAGGCTGACGGCATCATAGACCATGGCCTTCAATTCACGTACATTGCCCGGAAAATCGTAGGTGGCGAGGAGTTGTGCCAGTTCTCGGGGCGGGGTCGGCTTCTTCTTGCCGAGCGCCTTGGCCGCCTCCTCCAAAAAATGGTCAAGGAGGAGGGAGATGTCCCCTTTTCTCTCCCTGAGCGGCGGCAGATGAACATGGTGGGTACGAAGCCGGTAATAGAGATCCCGCCGGAACTTCCGCCTCCATGACGCCCAGATCCTGATGGGTGGCCACAATGACCCGCGCCTTGAGCCGTTTGGGCAGGTCGCTGCCCAGCGGATAGTATTCCCCTTCCTGGAGCAGCCGGAGCAACTTCACCTGTGAGGCGATGCCAAGATCGCCGATTTCATCAAGAAACAAAGTGCCGCCCGCGGCTTCCTCCACCATGCCATGCCGAACCTGCTCGGCTCCGGTAAAGGCACCCCGAGTATGGCCAAACAAGGTATCGGCAAAAACGGCGTCGTCCAACCCCGCCACGTTGACGGTGACCAGCCGGCCCTGGCAGCCATTGAGCCGATGGGCGGCGCGTGCGATATGTTCCTTGCCGACGCCGCTTTCACCGGTGATCAGCAGCGGTTGCGGACTTCCAGCCACGGCTTCCACATAGGAAAAAACGGCCAACATGGCCCGGTCGCCGGTGACGATATCGGCAAAGACCTCGGGATTGCGCAAGGTTCCGGAAACAAAGCGGTTCGACATCTCCTGGTAGTCACGCTGCATTTCCAGCATCCGGACCGCCCGCACGATCCCGCCCACAATCCGATCTTCCTCATCGGTCTTGATGCAATAATCAAAGGCGCCGAGCTTCATGCAGCGGACCGCTGTCTCCAATTGGTTCAGACCGCTGACGACGATGGTAATGATCTCAGGATGGCACTCGCCGATTCGGGCGAGGAGCTCTTCCCCGGACAAAAACGGCATGGTGAGGTCAAGAATAACGACACCGATATCATTGCGGTCAAGAAGGGGCATCACCTCCCGGCTGTCCTGACAGGTAAAGAGGTGATTGAACCCAGCGACACTCCGCAGGGTCAAGCTGAGGGACTTGAGCCAGGCAGGTTCATCGTCAACCAGAAGAATCCCGAAGACGGGAGACCTGTTTTCGTTCATACGTTCCTCTCCTCACCAGTGATCGGCAGGATAAGGGTGACGGTGGTTCCTGCACCGAGTGTCGAATCAAACGACAGCTTGCCGCCGTGCTCCTTGACGATACCGGCGGAGACCGACAGGCCAAGCCCGGTGCCGCCGCTTTCTCTTTTGGTGGTGAAGAATGGATCGGTGAGGCGGCTCAAGTGCTCCGGAGCAATCCCGACCCCTTCGTCCCGTACCCGGAGGATAGCGGCCTTCAGGGTTCCATTAAAACTGGTAGTGATTGTGACGCTGCGATCCTGAGCAGGCAGGGCCTGGCAGGCATTGAGGATGAGATTGACGACGACCTGCTCGATGCGCTGAGCGTTGCCCCGAACAATCAAAGGTTCCTCGCTGAAATCGCAGCGAAAATGGTGCGTTGCCTTACGGATGGTCGGATCCACTAGCCGCAGCGCCATACGCGTGACGTTGTTCAGGTCGATGAGCGTCTGGTCACCAGCATCGTCTCGCCGGGAAAAATCCTTGAGGTCATTGACGATCCGCTTGATCCGTTTGGCCCCTTCCTGCATCTCCTCAAGTAAACGAGGCACCTCTTCCTTCATCTCCGAGTAGGGAATTCCGGCGATGGCGAAATCCCCCTGCAGGGCATAATACTGCTCCAGGATGCGGGCCATGTCGACGTGCGCCCTCTTCAAAATCGGAATATCCAGAAGGATCAATCCGGTAGGGTTGTTGATCTCATGGGCGACCCCCGAGACCAGCACCCCTAATGCCGCCATCTTGTCGGCTTGAACCAGTTGTTGTTGGTTGAGACGCAATTCCTCCTCGGCATGTTTGCGCTCGGCTATCTCTCTGGTCAAATCAGCGGTGCGCAGGGCCACCTGCCGGTGCAGCATACGCGACCAGAGGGCGAATCCCCCCAAAAGCAGCAGCAGAGGAATAACAACCATCGCCGCATACTTGATCACGATTTGCCAGCGGAGGCCTTTCGGGTCGAGTACCCCCAGCCACTTGTTGTAGATGGTATCGTACTGCCCGGTTTTCCTGAGGATGGCCAGTCCCTCATTAAATCGGGAGAGGAGTTCCTCGTTGCCCTTGGCCACGGCATAACAGTAGCGATGGGTTGCCACGTTGCGGAGAGTGGGTACCAAGTTGCTGAGCTTGAGTTCCCGAACGAGATACATCCCCGGCACGATGGCCACAATAGCATAATCGGTCGAACCCGCAGAGAGCAGACGGAGGGCGTCTGCAGGCGTATCAGTAAGGATCAGTTGGTCGGTAAAGTTCTGGCGGGAGAGGTAATCGTGCATGATACCGTCTCGGTGCACCGCTATCTTGCCCCCTTTCAATTCCTCCAGAGATTTGACCGGCGGGGAATCCTGGCGAATAAAAACGGCATGGTTGACGATGGTGTGGGCTAGAGAAAAATCCACCTCGCGACTGCGTTCCTCAGACCATGACATCCCTTGCAGCACATCAACGCCACCCTCCTCAAGGGCAGTGCGCATCTCAGACCATCCCCCTAGTCTGAATTCAACCTTCAGCCCCATGACTTCAGCGATGGCCCGGGTGAGGTCGACGTTATATCCAGAGGGCCGGCCGGCGGCGTCAATAAACTCATAGGGGGGGTAATCCCGGTCACCGCCGACGATGATAATCTCTCTATCCGCGGCCCAAACTGTGGCGGCGCAGAGAAGGCTGAAAAATACTATGGCTCTCGACAACCATCGATGGGTATTGAGCGGGCTAATAACTATCTGCCGCCTTGAGAAGAGGTTGAATCGGTTTATCACTTAGAATGTCCGCCTTTCCCAGCTCCTGAATTGGACTGCCTCTACAAAACACGGGCTATGCCTGCAGCTGTCGGTAATTTCAATGGGGCCCCCTTGACATACGCGGGCCCATCGATTTCAAAAATAAGATAGAATACCAAAGTGATAGACAGCCTGCCAGGTGAGTAACCGGTTGTTTGAAAACCGTTTTTTTGGCCTGACGAGCCCCCCTGCGCTCTTAAAGGACCCTTGAGGTCCAAAGCGCCGACATATACGTCATCGGTCAACGAAATCAAACAAAAAACACGAAATATGGTGATCAAGTGAGCTAACGGCTCAACACCTTGTATTCTTTTCCGTCATCATCCAGGTCTGCTTGTATTTGCAAATTTTCACAGGCGCAATCTCTAACGCCTTGGCACACATAAGAGCAGGCCTGGCGAAATTCTGTTCCGTCCACTTCGGCTATCCACTTGCCGGAAGTTGTTTGATATGTTGTTTTGGCGTTTACCTTTGTTTTCCTGCCGCGGCTGACTTCTCTAACTGTCATCGTTTTCATGATATCCCTTCTCTTTTTTTCTATACCCTTTCCTCTGTTAATAAAAGAGGCCTGCTTTCTCATTATAGACAACTTATCTTGATACTCACAGGCCACACGAATAGTTAGAAACTCATCTTATTACGGTCGCTTTGTTATCCTTGCCGCATTTTGAGCATTTAGTCCTAACCTCTGCTTTTGACCACGAATAGACATTCCTGCCACATTTTTGGCAGACACATGGATCCACCGCGTCTTGAGGACTTGGCGGTAATAACTCATTTCCACACTCGGGGCATCTCAGTTCAGGCATATTTCTCACCTCCACGCATTGCAATATTAAGGCTCAACGAACCCTATAGCCTAAATATAAGAATTGAGGCACTGCCTGACAATGGAGGGAGAATCTGTTCAGGGGAGCATGATGCAACGAGTATCGGGAGGACATAAAAAAAATCGTTAACCGGGGAAGAGCTAAACCCCTATGCGTTCATCTCGCAAACTTCCAATTTGAACACCGGCTGGCTTGGCTTATCCGGTTAACGAATATCATAGGTAGGTTAGGTAACTAATTCGTTGATTCAAACGGGGAGAAATAGTCCCAACTTGGCCTGGTCAGCTACAAAAAAGCCAACGAGGTTGGTCACCGTGAGATGTGAACTGATCAACGAATCCTTTAGCTGAAATATAGGATCGGAGGGTCTGCCTGGCAATGGCTATCTTAGTAAAGGTTATTGATAAAGGGGGTCCAGAGCCTATTCACCCGGTAGCTGAACCGGGGGTTTGTCCCGCTTTCCTCACCTGCACCCCATCCCGACTATCGTCCGGTTCCGAAGGTAGCATGCGGTTTGGCCTCTATCCGCATCTGCTCAAGCAGCCGCACGTGTCCACGTTCCTGTTCGATAATGCCGTTGAGTTGGGTGATCGCTTCCGGGTCGTCGAGGAAACCGGCCAGGAATTCGTAAAACCCGATGGTGTCCGTCTCGAACTCGATAGATTGCAGCAGCAGGTCTTCCAGGTTTGTGGCCTTGCCAAGCCGCTGCTGCTCCAGCGAGAATGTCTGGTTGCGGACGATGTCCTGAAGCAGAGAACGGCCCATGGCCTCGAGCTCCGCCTGCTCGGCGGTTGGCGTTCTGGCTGAGATGATGGTGTTGAAGAGCACGCCGTGCTTTTTCTCTTCATCAGCCATCCAGCTGAAAATACGAGCCCGTTCTGGATCCCTGGTTTGACCGGCGGCCCGACGATAGGTTTCTTCCCCATTCTGTTCAATCTGAACCGCGATATTGCGCACATCCGTAAGGGTAAACATGATGGGATTATTCTCCTGATTATTGAGCCTTTTCAGAATAACCAATGAAAAAGTACCAACTGATCAAGCCTAGTCAATCACAAGTTGTTCAAACCGTAACGACGATCTTGCCTTTTTGCTGGTTGGATTCCATGTACTGGTGGGCTTCAACAATCTGTTCCAGCGGGAAAATGCGATCAATGATGGGTTTCAGAACACCGGATTCGAGGCCGTTGTAAATGAACTGTTTACCGCGGGCCAGCCGCTCGGGATTCTTTACAATTTCAAACAGGGTGTACCCACGCACGGTTAGGCCCTTGGCGAGCGCTGAGAACAAAGGATAGGTGGTAGGTTCCGGCGACAATGCACCGTATTCAAAGATAGTCGCACCAGGAGCTGCAGCATCGGCTAGTTTTGCGAGAATAGACCCAGCGACTGGGTCAAAGGCCAAGCTGAAGCCTTTTCCTGAAGTAATCGTCTTCACGCTTTCAACCAGGTCTTCTTCATCAGTCACTATGACATGATCCGCCCCTGCCCCTATGAGAAACGATTTCTTTCCAGTACCGCGAGTAGCGGCAATGACATGCGCGCCGACAGATTTTGCGATCTGAATCGCGGCCAGCCCCACACTGCTACTCGCCGCAGTGATCAGAACGAAGGCATTTTTTTGCAATCGACCGAATTCAATAAGCGCACCGAAAGCCGTTAGAAACTGCATCCAGATCGCAGCGCCTTCGATTGAAGAGAGACTCTTAGGATACTGTGCTACGGCGTAGGCTGGCACGACAGCGCTTTCACCGTAGACCCCATAGGCACCTATTGAAAAGGAGGGAATGGTGCTCACTCTGTCGCCAATTTTGATACCGCTGGTGCCTGGCCCTACGGCGTCCACTATCCCTGCTGCTTCATAGCCTAGTCGGGATGGTAGCTGAGGGGTTTCCAGATACTGTCCCTGTCGGAACATAACTTCGGCACGGTTTATGCCGATGGCTTCAACCCTCAGTCGAACTTCGCCATCACCCGGCTCCACAAGTGGTAGGTCCTCGATCTTGAGTACCGCGGCTCCTCCTGTTTCGTAAAAACGAACGATCTTTGGCATTGGGCTTCTCCTTTATTATTCAATATTTTTTTACCTAAAATCAATCAGTTATTTCATCAAAGTCTGCCGCTGGGTAATGCCGATCAATGTTTCATTCCTGCCCTGTGACGTGGCTGACAGCCCGCTTAAAGCCAACTGCAGTGTCCGGAGATCCCAGCATCACTCACTTGAAAGAGAAGCCAGGATCTCAACCAAATGATCGATGTGAAACTGGACATTGTACTCGCCCAACCCATTGATCATCCCACCAAGAGTCGGGAATTCGCCCTATTATCCTTGAGGTTTGGAGAGGAAAAGAGCAGGCCCTATTTTTTTGATTGCATAAACTTTTCCATTATTTTTTGAGACCAGGACATGGCGGCCATAGTCTGTGGAAAACCTATTGTTGAAACCAGAAGCAGGAGCGTGTGGGATATTTCTTCGGGACTGGCACCCGCCTGCAACGCCCTGCGAGTATGTGAACATACCGATCCTTCCGATTGTCCGGCAGCTGCGGCTGCCAACTGAATCAGGTGTGAGGTCTTTTCATCAAGGGGGCCCGCCTTGCGCAAAGTTGTTCCGAGCTTCTCAACGGCATTGATAACCTCAGGAAATTCTTTACTGACCTTCTTGTAAAACGAGGGTTTGCCTTTATCCGACATAAATATCTCCTACCAAGGATTTTAAACGACTTTTCTGCCACCTGTTTTGTGGCATCTATCCACTTAATAGCTTGTCCAAAATTTCAGTGCTACTCATGCTCCTTTATTGTGCTGTAGTTAAGCATCTCAATGCCTAAAGAAATCTACCATACAATACCCTTATAACGTGAAGAGTAATATTAGAGTCATAATTGATAGGATAAATATCTATCTACGTGTGAATGTTGAAGCGAGAAATGACACCAGTACCAACGGGAAGTTCCGTCTGCGTCAAATACAGAAGTGGCGTTAGCAGCGATAGCCGAAGACAAGATTCTTGCCGAGCTGACCGCAGTGGCTGGTAGATTTGCTGAGTGGTCATTTGAAATCCTCCAGAAACAGCGGTAAAAAAGTCTCCATCCCGGCATGGGGCAGCGGCTGGACAGGGAACATGCCGGTGGTGTAGCCTCGCTTGCGAAACGGGTCCAGCAGACGAGGGTTACGGCTGATGATATGCACCGGCACCGACCAGGGCTCTCCTGAGCCGGTAAGTTCCATGGGCGGCTGATGATCTCCCAGGATGATGATCAGGGTGTCGGCGGCGACATATCGGGCGAGATAGTCCCCGAGGAGGGTAAAATCATAATCCAGAGCGCACAGATAGGCCTTTCCTGCCTCTTTGAGATTCGACCAATAAATAGGGAAGGTGATGGGTTCGAGGTCCTTGTAGAGGCTGCCATCGCCGAGAGTCTCCCAATTGACAATATAGGGCGGCTGGATATTGAACGCGGCGTGGCTGCTGATAAGGACGTAACGGGCGAACAGCGGTTTTTCGCGGGTTAGAAATTCGCGACGCCGGATCAGATCGAGCACGAATTGGTCCGGCATGGATGCCCAGCCGAAGTCAGGTCCCTGATAATCAAAGTTCCAGGCGTAATAGGCCTGGTCATAATCGTAATAGGTCCCTTGCGGAAAGGCGAACCGGGTGCCAGGCATCACCGAGACGGTGCGATACCCGTTCTTGCGAAAGAGGGAGGCCATGGGCAGCAGGGAGGAGCGCAGCAGCGCGGTCTCTTCAAGATCATTCCCCACCCGCACTCCCGATTCCAGGGTGGCATGGGCCAACCAGGAGGAACCGCCATAGGTGGATGACGACAGATACGAAGAAACCGCCTCAAACCCATGCTGCGCTAACACCTTGTCAAACCTGTCCAGGGTGACCTTCATATCCTGCAGGTACTGAGGACGGCTGAAGACGACGCGGCCATAGGATTCGATCACAAACAACAGGACATCCGCCCCACCCAGGCCGCTGAGGGAGGCAGGATCGGCCTTCCGGTCTTGGGCGATGTGTTCCAACTGCGCGACAAAAACCTTTTGCTGTTCGACCTGCTGGTGAATGGAATAGATCTCCTGTCCCAGTCGGACCAGCGCCAGCGGCCGAGCGGGTTGCCATCCCCAGATCAAGAGAGCGCTCAGGGTAAGGACTGATCCCCCCAGAAACAAACAACGAATCCGGGCGTGGGTAAACGCTTGAGCCGCCGATTTCCAGGCATACCAACTTACGGTGCAGATCCCGAGCGTCACCATCGCCCCACCGGCCGCCAACAGGATAAAATTTCCATCTCTGGAGGTGGTTTTGAGTAGGTCGTAGAGTCCGTACAGGTAGCCGGAATCGATATAGAGGTTGAAGGGCCGGTCCAGGTACATGGGCACGACGGTATCGCCGATCCGGAGCAGACGCAGGGCAAGGAAGAGCGCCCATATCATTAGTGTAGTCCAGAACAAACATCGTTTCCCGCAACAGGCAACCAAGGCCAGGAAAGCCAGCAGGATTATGACGTCAAGGGACGGTAGTATCAGGCGCCAGGAAAAAAAGTGCTCAGCGGGATACTCAAAATTCAGCAGGACGCTGAGAATAAGCACCGTCGCAAAGAGAACCGGCCATGGCCGCCAGGAGAGGTTGTTGAGCTTCACGGCAGAGACGGTTGCCGACGGGCCAGGAAATCGAGGTTTCGGGCCAGGAACGACAAGGTGCCTGCCTCGACCTGTTGGTGTCGGGTCCGAGCCCAGGCGGCCAGTCCGGACGGGGAAGGGCCGCTTGCCCCTGCGAGTTCTTGTTCCACCGTGGCAATGAGAGAGTGGAGGAAAAAGGTCTCATCCTCAGAGTAGCCATTGTTCCGGGGGAGAACAACCCAGTCCGAACTGCCGGCGGCCAGTAGCTCCAGGCCTGGACGTTGGAGAAAGGTCAACAGTCTCCTGCCGGTGTGGCTGGCTCCGGTCAGTCTCGCCTCCATGGAGGCATGATAGCGCTTGAGGAATTCTTTTTCATCCGTGCCGGGGTATTCGGGAAAAAAGAGGGTGGAGCCATCGAAGTTGCAGGTGCAATAGGCCAAGCCGTTTGGGGTGAGGTGCGCCAGGAGCCCCGGCAACGTGGTTGAGAGATCAATCAAATCCAACACGGCATGGGCGATGAGGAGATGGAAGGTGCCCTGGGTGTTGGTTCGGCGCGCCAATGCCTCGGCACGGACCGTTTCGAAAACCAGCGAGATTTCGTTGGTTGCGGTACGCAAGCGGCCCCGCTGCGGATCGGTCCAGGACAACGCATGGCCCTGCTGTTCCGCCCACGTTGCGAGGTAGTGTTGGGCGAACTGAATGTGGCCCGCGTCGCAGTCGGTGGCCAGGTAGGTTGCGGGGCCGGTCAGCAATCCCCAATCCACCATCCGCGCCAACATGGTGCCGATGCCGGCTCCGATCTCAAGAATGTTTACAGGCACAACTCCGGTTGTATGTGGCAGGGCTTGGCGAAGTGCCGCCCAGACATAGCGATTCAGCGCCCGGTCATCAATGCTTTTTTTGGCGACAAGATAACGGGGATCAAAGGCCGTATCCGTTGCCATCGCGTTGGGTGCCGGCAACCCGCCGCCTGCACGATTATCGACCGCCATGGCACTCCCCCGGCGGTAAGACTTCCAGACCTTTCCCACCCTGTATCGTCACCAGGAAATCATGAATGGCCACCAGGTTATCCTGCCAACTGGGACTGCTGGCATAGGTGGCGCGAGCGGCAACGGAGAGCTGCCGGAGTTGCTCGCGATCCCGATGCAACTGCAACAGCAGCGGCCCCAATCCCTCCAGGTCATCAGGGGCGAACAGGAAGCCGTTGGTCCCGTGGCTGATGGTTTCTCCTGCGGCGCCCTCACGGCAACCGATGGCCGGCAAGCCAAAGGCCATGGCCTCAAGGATGGCAATGCCGAAACCTTCATAGGCATAGGGCATGCAGAACAACTGGCTCGCAGCCAGGATCTTGACCAACTCCTCGTCAGGGCAAGGACCGATCAAACGGACCGAATCCTTTAACCCCAATTGATCGATAACGTGCCGGACCTCAATGGCATGGGCAGGATCAAATGCAAAACTGCCGACGACGGTCAGGCGCCAGAGATCGCGATCCACCCTGGCCAGGGCCTTGAGCAGGGGCAGCAGACCTTTGCGGGGGATGAGGATGCCCAGAAAGAGCAGCTCCAGTGGGCCCGTTTGGCTGGCCCGCGTGCTGATGCTTTCCGTGGACAGGGGGCTGCCGAATCGGTCTCCGGCCGGATAGGCAATAACGTGGGGTTGGCAGTTGCCCACCAGGGTCGTTACGGTCTGGCGAGTGGTCGCCGAGTTGAAGATAAAGCCGTCCACCGAGGCCAGGTAGCGTCGTTCGGCGAGGGCCAGGAGGCGGTTCTGCCAGCGAGCGCGTGGTTCCCGGCAAAGGATATGATGGACAATGGCGACCAGGGGAGGTCCGGCCAACTGGCGAAGTCGTTGGTTCACCAGAAAAAGGGAGGGATGGCAGAGTTCGTCCTGCAGGAGGATGTCGAACTTTCGGGCCAGCAACCGTCGGCAGAGGCCGGATGACAACCCCTGACCGAGCCTGCGGAGATACGAACCGCTGGTGAGGCTGATCACCTCCACCTCATGGCCCAGCCGCTGCAGCCCCTGGACCACAATTCGGTCATAGAGGTAGCCGCCGGTGAGGGTCTCCAAACTCCCGTAGATGATCAGACCAATGCGCATCAGAGCGGAGCTCGGTAGGACGTCCAGGCAATATCATCTTCCCAGATGATGACCGTCAATGCCGCCAGGCCAAGATGCGCGAATCGTGCCCTGAAGGTGTCATGGAGGACGGTCGCCAATCGTTCGATGCTGGGGTTGAGGCCGGCAAAGGGAGCTAACGCGTTAAGGGTTTGGCCTGCAAACGCAGCGGTCACCGCTTCCAGATGCTGTTCCACCTCGACAATATCAACGAGAAAGCCGTGGGTGTCGAGCGTTAGGGACTCCATAACGAGTTCCAGCCGATACTGATGGGAATGCTCAAAATTCTCTGCCCCCCACTCACCGCCGATGAGATAATGCCGGGCGCTGAATTCGCGCCGCACTCCGAGACTGTACATGCTGTCATTCCTTGGTGAAGTTCACAAATTGCGTGCAGGTTGGTGATCAAAGACGACCTGAATGGTCTCCCCCGGGTTGCGATCAATGAGCGCATAGGCCTGGGAGGCTTCGGTCAGGGGGAAGCGATGGGTGATGCAGGCCTGGGGACGCACTTGGCGGAGCATCTCCCATGCCAGAGCCAGGCGGCGGCCGGTCTGCCAACGCCCCAAGAGCGCGGGGGCAATGCTGCTCACCTGCGAGCTGAGCAGGGTAAGGCGGCCGCGATGAAAGAAAGAGCCCAGATCCAGTGCAACCTTTTTGGCGCCGTACCAGGAACCCACCACTATCCGGCCACTGGCACGAGTGAGCGCTATGGCGGTGTCCAGACCAGCCGGGTTGCCTGAGACTTCATAGACCAGATCCGCGTGGCCGCCTTGGCCTGGAACCGCGCCTAACCGGGCAAAAAGTTCCGGATCCCGAGGGTCGAGGCACTCCTCGGCGCCAAGACGGAGCGAGGCTTCTCGTCGTAAGGGATGGGTTTCAAGGGTGATAAGTTCGGCCAGCGGGAAACGTGCCAGCAGGGCCGTGGTGAGCAGCCCGACGATGCCCTGGCCGATAACGGTAACCTTTTCGCCGATCAGGGGCGCACCATCCAACAGGAGATTGACCGCGGTCTCCATGTTGGGGAGGAAAAGGGCGGTCTCCTCATCCAGGTCATCGGGAATGGGGTGCAGGGTCGAGGGGTGAGCGCAGAACAGGTTCTCGTGGGGATGGAAGGCGAAAACCCGGCGGCCAAGCCAGTCATCCGCCACCCTCACCCCCGTGGAGATTACCTTGCCGACTACGCAATACCCATAGGCTAAGGGATAGGCAAAAGGTCCCGCCAAGGCGTCCAGGGTGGCGTCGACCGTGACCCCCAATGGCCATTGGCCCCGGTAAACCAACATCTCCGTTCCCGGACTGATGGCGGAATAATGGGTCTGCACTAAGACCTGATCAGCAGTAGGCTGAGGTGCCGGTCCGACTTGAACGGCCACGCGTCCCGGTTCGACGAATTCGAGCCGATGCTGCCTCATGTGTCCTGCCATTGCGGTTGGGCCCAGAGGATGAGGTCCGGGCCGCAGGCTTGGTAGGATACGGGGTTGAGATGCAGCAGGGAGCCGTTGGTAACGGCCGGTCGGGCCAGCACCGGTAGGCCGCCAACCAGACGGGGGGCGATGGTGATGATCATCTGGTCCACCAGACGGGCTTCGATGAAGCTGGTGATTACCTGGCCACCGCCTTCCACCATGAGGCTCCTGATTCCTCTTTCACCGAGTTGCTGGAGCATGTGCGGCAGGTCCACCCTCCCTTGACGGTCGTGGCGGCACCGGATGACTTCTCCCCCCCGGCTCTCGATCGCGTCGATCCGCTCAGAGGCGCAGGTATCCGTACAGGCCAGCCAGCACCGATGGTCGGTACGTTCAAGGAGACGGGCCTGGAGAGGAATGCGCAAATGGCTGTCAAGAACGATGGGCTGGGGGTTCGGCCCCTCGGCGAGACGAACGGTGAGCAGGGGATTGTCGATCAGCAGGGTGTTGATGCCGATAACAATGGCGTCACAGACGGCGCGGATGCGATGGGTGACCACCATGGATTGCTGGCCGCTCAGTCGAAGCTGTTCCCGATTCCGGGTGGCAATGCTGCCATCCACGCTTTGGGCATAGGAAACAGTGACCAGGGGCCGCTTATGCTGCGCCAGAAATTCTTCGGACCGGCATGGGAGCTGATCGAACCAATGTTCCTGGTCGCTGCTGGATGCACTGTTGCTGGGGGTGGGGAGAGAGTGGTCACGACGCAGCATGGTTTCTTGAAAATACCCCTCTTGCATTGTGGTATCAGGGATGCGGTTCACAAACTAAAAAGTAAGGTGTGCGGCAGAGTGATACTGGGGCGAAGTCAGGGGATTTCTTCAAGATTTGTTGCCTTCCTTTGTTCTGTCCCCCTCTGCTATCTGTAAACAGTACTGGCCTTGCCTAGACAAGTCAAATATTTCATGGTCAGTCCTAGTCCGGCTACGCTGAAGCAAATATCCCGCAACCGAATAAGCAAGCAGAGGCTGAGGCCGAGGGAACTTCCCAGGCCAAGAACGGCGGTCAGCCAAGGCAGGGTGGCTTCGAGGACACCGAGACCCGCCGGCAAAGGGGTGAGGAACGCCAGGCGGGCGGTCATCACCACTGCCGTCAACTGCATAAACGAGAGTGGATGGCCCATAAAAGCCGCCATCAGCCAAAATTCGACAAACACCCCGAGCCACTGGCCCAGGGAAAAAAGGTTGGCCAGGAGAAACAGGCTGGGGTGTTGGCGTCCGAGGGAAGCCGCCAAGGCCTCGCCCTGGATGATGGTATCCAGCCGTGCCCCAGGGGTGCCTGAGGTTTTCTCGTCTCTCCGGTAGACCATTTTGTAGACCAGGGTGAGGATTCGGGAGAGCGGATGTCTGTTGGTGAAGAGCGCCACCAGGAATATGACCAGAACCGCCAGGAGTACAATAACCAAGGGCAGGGTCCATCCCACAAGAAAGGGGCTGCGGCCTGTGGCCGTCAGCATGATGAGAATTATACTGAGAACGACGATGCTGGCTAACAGTTCCAGCAAGCGGTCCAGGACCACCGAAGTTGTTGCGGAGGTCAGCGAGATGCTCTGCTGCTTATGCAGGAGGTAGACGGACAGCGGCTCACCGCCAAAATGCGGTCCGGGACTGAGGTAACTGATCGCATTGGCGGCACAGCGATACGCGCAGAGGGGGATGATGCCGACCGGCGCCCCCAGCGTCCTTGAAATTTGCCACCAGCGGGCGGTCATGAGCGGCAGCATCACCAGGTTGAGCGCCAGCAGGACCAGAAGGGCGTAAGGGCCCATCCCGACCAAGTGCCCCCAAGCCTCGGCCCATGGCATGTCCCGTAGAGCGTGCCAGGCCAAGGCCAAGCCGAGAACCAGCAGGAGCCCTCGCCAACCGGTGATTGTTGTTCTAAATTCAGTGCCAGGTGACTTCCAGGGTGTGCTCATGGATTCTCGCTCCCCTCCCCCACTCCATCTGGATTGCGGCGATAGAGGATGCGTTCTTCGGGGGACCAGAGAGACCAGGGACCGGTGCCGCTCAGCATCAGAGCGGCGGCAGCACCAAAAAGAGCCAGGGTTGAGGCAGAGGTGCCAAAGGGTGATATATCGAGACTCAACAACAGGGTGAGCAGCAAGGCTGCACTGCGACCCAGGCAGCCCACCCCGGCCAGGAGAGAGCAGAGCATCTGCGCCCATTGCCAGCCAGAGTGTGGCGGAGAAACATTGATCCCCAGCATCCCAATCCCGACAACCAGGATAATCAACCGCAATGCCAAGGGAAGGAGCTGGGTGAATGCCCGTCCCGCCATGAAATCGAGGCTTGTTTGCTGGTTGCGGTCGAAGGTTACCCGGCAGGAAACGACCAGCCAATCCCGTACGAACCCTGCCAGCAACAGGGTCATCACCATATAAGCGGCAATGAAGGTGAAGATCGGATTGAAGATGGGCAACATCGCCATTGCCACCAATCCCATCTGAACACCGGCGATGATCCGCGCATAGGGCCGCGATTGGAGAACTATTAGGGGCAGATGCCGCTGGCGGCGCCACCAGATACCGACGATGAAAAGATAGTAGGCCAGACCCACCAGGAGAGAGAAGGGCGGTAGCCGTCCGAGGCTGACCGCTACCAGCACAGCCACGAGCATCCCCCCAGCATCGATTTCGATGTCCAACCGTTTCCCGAGTTCCGTTTCCCGCTGCGCCCTTCGCGCCACATATCCGTCCAGCAAGTCTGCCAGGGCAATCCCGAGATACACCAATCCCGGAACCCAGAGCAGGGCTGGTGGCAACACATGGGCTGGTTGGACAGCCAGAGGCAAAAAGCCGGCAAGGGCCACCAGCGCAACTGCACGCAGCAGGGTGATCCAGGTGGCGGTCCCCAGGGTGGGGAAAGGCCGATTTGCTTCGCCATTTCGGTGGTTGGCGCCTAAGTGCATCAACAGTTGTCGCGACAGGTAGACCGCCACCGTGAGCCCGGGGAGCAGGGCCAAAATGGCTGCGGGGTACTCCTGCACAAGGTTTCGGCAAAGAAAAAGGGTCACCAGCCATGTGCAGAGCATGAGCGCCGCCGCCATTCTGGCCTGTACCAGTAAGGAGAACGGTACATTCCCCGGATCTCTCAAGCCGGTGATGTTGTCGTTCCGACCGGTGCGGGATGATTGAATGGTCATTCGAGCAGATTTAACCGGAGGGCTGCGAGCGTTGTCTCGTCCAGTCGGGCTTTGGTCAGCAGGTAGTTGTCGATAGTTCCGTAGGCTTTGTGCAGGTACTTCAGCATGGCGGCCAGCGGTTCGCGGGGTGCTTGCAAATAGGGGGCTGCCTGCTCCGGCCCTATGCCGAGTTCGGTGAATTTGGCATAGATCGGTTGCAGGCGCTGAGCATTGTACTGATTGGAGAGGTCATGGTCCCGGTAGATATCATCCTCCCGTACTCCGAGGGTCAGCAGCAGTAAGGCCGCACAGACGCCGGTGCGGTCCTTGCCTCCAGTGCAGTGAAAAACCAGAGGGAGGTTCGTGGGTGCAGCTATAAGACGAAAAATCCTGCCCCATACGGGTCCAAAATCGTCAAGGTACTGCTGGTAAAGCCTGATGAAAAAATCAAGGGCCAGCCAGTCGGTCTCCCCGGACCGCAGGCGATCCATAGCTAATTCCGGATCAAAGGTACCGGCTTGCACCGGGAGCAGGAGCAAGCGAATCGAATCGTCCTGCGGCAGGAGGTCGGGATGTCGCTGCTGTTCCCGGACGGTTCGCAAATCGCAGACCACCTTAAACCGGAGGCATTGCAGCATCTGCTGATCCTCCGGGGTCAGGCGGGAGAGATGATCGGAACGGTAAACGCGCCCTCGTTTGACCTGACGATCAGCAGGTGTCCGGTAGCCGCCGATATCACGAAAATTGACTGCCCCGGAGAGTGGTAATCGTTGTGCGCAGAGAGTAGGAGTTGCAAGTTTGGACATGTCGATCCGAATGTACGGTTAAGCTGGCGAGGTCGCTTGGTCAGTATCATGAGAGCGAAAAAAGACCCGGCCAAAGCATTAGAGACTTCGGTAATGCACTAAATTCCAGCATGGATGCTGGTAAGGTCCAGGTTCCGTTGGAACTAGCTATTTTCAAGAACGATAAATTCCCTGAGGCTGCAGTTGAGTTCAGTAGCGCTTTAGATCATGACCAGACAAACGATTATAGCCTCTTTCTGCGCGGCATAACTTTCATGGACATGGGCAAGTTGGAGGAAGCGGTGATAGACAATATAATCTATTTTGTCTAATGGGCAGATAAAATGAGAAACGGGGAGACGAAAATAAATGCAAAATAGCGATAGGATCAAGAACCCTTTCGAATAGTAAAATAATCCAGAAACAGCCTTGGATTGGCCAAAAATAGGTATAATATTCAACAAGGTTGACTAAGCTTTTTCCCGGAAGAATCGCGAGGGAATTATTCAAAAATGTACAAATAATTCATCGCCCTGAATCAGTAAAGTTCCCAGTGTCTCGTCACCTCTCTAATGTCGGATAAAGAGGTAGCAATTTTATCCACGCATCTTTTGCGGCGAATTGTCAGTTAACGTTGACCTGTCGATTGTTCCATCTCTCTTGCCACGCGAGCACCTCTTTCTTGGCAACTTCGATATCGTCGATTCGTCGGTTCAGGTATTGACCAGCGAGATCATTCAGTGCAACCTCAGCCATATTCAGCCAACTTGCGCGCTTCTGGGTGTCGACAATTTCGAGACGATCCCATAGGCTCATCAACGCAAAAAGAGTCGCATCGGTGCTTGGGTTCGACTTTACCATTACAAGTCCAATACAGTTTGTTCTCCACGGAAAACACTACACACCCATTTCTTTCAAATGGGTATTTTTTACTCGGAAAGGTACGAAAAACCATGCCAGGATACAGTATTATTAATTTTACCCCTGTTATTTCTGGTTGTTGTACGATTATTTAAGGAGTGGAGCTTGATTTGCAGCTTTAGGGCAGATATCAAGTCTACCTCTAAAGAGGCTACAGTCCTTATAGACCAACTAATTTACACCTAGACATAGAACACAGAGCGAAGTTCTGCGATTGGCACTAACCACGATGCCACATCATGTGAGATACCGATTCTGTTCCAACGACTTTTGGATTGAGCCAGTTGTGATTGCTCATGATAATGACACATGGTATATCGGACACGTATAAAAAGATTTCAAATAGTTAAAATAATATTCACATTACCACAGAGGAAATCGCATTGTGAAACGAACTTTTTATGCAGCACTTGCATTGACGGCCGTTGTTGGTCTTTCCAGTTGTGCAACAAACAGCGGAACCGGCGCACTTGGTGGTGCAGCGGCCGGCGGTTTGATTGGACAAGCTATCGGGCACAATACCGGAGCAACATTGATCGGAGCCGGTGTTGGAGCTATGGGCGGCGCGATGATCGGGAATGAAGCCGATAAAGCTAATCAGGCCAACGCACAGGCACAGATGGCGCAGCAGCAAGGCGGACAACCACCACCGCAAGTTGTATATTCTAACGGACCTCAAGGAGGTCCTGGTGTAGTTATGCAGCCACAAGTTGTTCAGGTGCTGCCGAACCGCGCATGTCATTATAGCCGTCATAGAGAGGTTGTGTATGATCAATACGGCTATCCACATCGCGAGCGGA
>TBL_comb47_HYPODRAFT_10000162_pt1 | contig 84566 bp, 78 predicted proteins | sample TroBogypolimnion_40_FD_10682 | JGI IMG/M metagenome (IMG submission 10682) | reverse complement strand
GTAACCCTGATTCTTCTGTTAGTGTAAAAAATAAAAGCCCTGAAATATATCAATATGCTATAAGTCAGAACTATCCAAATCCTTTTAATCCAAATACCATAATCAATTATTCGGTAAAAGATGCGGGATTTGTAAACTTAGAGGTTTATGATATTCTCGGTAGAAGAGTTGAAACTCTTGTAAATGAAGAAAGATTGCCTGGCCAATATGAAGTTATATTTATTGGGAAAAATCTTGCTTCAGGAGTTTATATCTATAGGATAACAGCCGGCACATTTACTCAGGTTAAAAAAATGCAACTTTTGAAATAATTAATTTTAATAGATGCTATTCAATTGAATGGCATCTATAATTGCTTTGATTTAAGAAGAAATAGTTATTATATGAAAAGTTTGTTAATATTTATTCTATTACTTTGTTTCTTAAATATTTTTGCGCAAAATAAATGGCAAAAGTTAAATGGGCCTCAGGGCGGGTATCCAAGGTCATTAAAAGCATTTGGAGATACCATGTTGGCCGGTGTAGGTGACAAAGGGAAATTATATTATAGTTTTGACAGAGGGGATAATTGGTATTCCAGTTTCAAATTAAATGATATCATTTCCGATTTTATTATTGCCGATGATAATTCTATAATTTTTAATGCCGGTAAATTAGGCATCTTCAAAACCTATGACTTAAAGACATATTCTAGTCTATATCATAATGGCTATTTTTTTATTTGTTTGATTAAAGATAAAACTGGAGTGATATATGCCGGTACTGACAATGGCAATATTTATTCTTCTTCTAATAATGGCACGAACTGGATATTATCATTAAATAATAATTCGGGGTATTCACTTAACAACTTTGCGCAACTTTCCGATAGTACAATTCTTGCCGGAACTAGGGATTATGTGTATTCAAAAAAAAATGGGAGTTTTTGGAATGGTTTATATTTTAACAATTTTGGTGATATAATAGTTTCCACGGATGTATATGACAATATTTATATTTGCCCTGGAGGAGGGCATATGAAATTAAGTGCAGACAGGGGAAATACTTGGTTAGATAGAGACATTAATGGATTTCTTTTTGGAAATATAATGTATAATTTTATTTATGCCAATAGGTTAATAGGAGCATATGGAGATCAAAGCGAGTTATTTGGTACGGGTTGGGGAATGGCACTTTCTGATGATCAGGGACTAACTTGGAGATGGAATAATACTGGCTTGCCACCTAAATTCGCTGCTGCCTTCAGTTTATCTAAGTCAGGCAATGATACTTATGTTGGAACAAACGCAGCAGGAGTTTATAAAAGCACTAACTTTGGCGATAGCTGGTTTTCAATAAATAACGGCATAAATGCTGCCAATACTTTTGCCGTTAACTTCGATAATGAAGGCAATCTTTGGGCTGCATGCTATAGTAATGGACTTTATAAATCAACCGATAAAGGTTTGACTTGGAACCTAAAGAATAACGGTTTTACTAATTCTTATCTTTATAATTTTATCTCCGATGATAAAGGAATATTATTTGCCACTACTGAACAAGGTACTTATAGTTCAACTGATAAAGGAGAAAACTGGAATCAGATAAGCGAACTTTTCTTTTACTATTTGCACAAAGATAACCTCAACAGAATCTATGGACTGAGTTATGGGAATGGGCTCTACCGAACCACAGATCAGGGAAATAATTGGATAAGAATAGATAATGGTTTTATAAATGGTTATGTCTTTGGGTTTGCTATTGACAGCAGTAATAATATTTATACTGGGACCTTTGGCGGAGCTATTTATTAATCAACTGATGACGGATCTACATGGACGAATGTATATCAAAGTAGTGTTCAAGGTTCCGAAATAAATAAAATAGCAATTGCTCCTAATGGAAGTATTTTCGCGACAAATTGGAATGAGGGAATTTTACGATCAACTAATAATGGATTAACCTGGACACTACAGAAATCTGATACTTATAATCCACAATATTATCCAATAAACGTAAATAAAATAGGTGTAGTGTTTGCCGCTGGCAGCAATAGTACATTCTTTTCATCCACTGATAATGGAAACACCTGGAATGACATAACAGCTAATCTTGCAATGACTACTGTGCAGGATATTATTTTTGACAAGAATGACACAATGTATCTTGCCACAGGTGAAAGTGTCTGGAGAAGTAATCCGGATACAACTGTAGGAATAAAAGACAAATCTATAGCTATTCATCATTACTCTCTCAGTCAGAATTTTCCAAATCCATTAATCCAAATACCAAAATCAATTATTCAGTAAAAGATGCGGGTTTGGTAAAAATGGATATTTATGATATCCTTGGTAGGAAAGTTGAATCTTTAGTTAATGAAGAAAAACAGCCAGGTAATTATTCGGTAACGTTTAATGCAAAGTCTATAACAAGCGGCGTTTATTTTTATAAACTGGAAATAAATGACTATACATCTATAAAGAAAATGATATTTCTTAAATGAGAAAAAACGTACTCTACTATGGCAAAAACTATGTCAAGAAAAGTTAACTCATTATTATACAATGCTTTACAGAGCCATAAATCTCATTCGTAATGAGTAGGTCGCCGGTTTGACTCCGGCAGTTGGCTCTTTTCAATCTAAAAACGAACCTTATTAAGTTTAACTTTCCTGAATTCCTTCAAGTGGTTCACCAAAAAGGTAACCACTTTTATTAATTAATCATCATTTACTTTCTACTTTATTTCTGTTTTAGAAATGATTTGCAGATATATGCACCACTGTATGCACCTATAAATGCGATTACCAGTGCTGCCAAGGAACTGTAATTATTTTGGAATAAAATATTCCAAACAGGAATCCATATACCGACTGATATAGCCCAAATCCAAGGCCGTCCAGGAGATATGAATCCAATAATAAAAGTTGAAATAACAATTAGTCCGACAGTTATTCCAGTATCATCCCAATGAGGACGGGAATCAATCCAGCCTATTAAAATACCCAGACACACAGCTATTATTACGGTTATCCCAGTTTTCATTTGTTTTCTATTTTTAATTTTACTGAATTAAAAATAGTGTACGCAGCCAGACTATGCAATCCTTTTGTATGCAACAGGTCAACTTTTAACTGCCTTTAATATAAAATTGTTAAAAACAACACTTTCTTAAACCTTCTTATTAAGGAGAAAGGAATAACTTATTCTATTGCAACTAGTTCCGTTCAACTGGAAGAAATGGTGCTATTTCCGGTGTTATTTTTGATTCCAATTTTTGTACGGAAATGTGTGAAATAAATCAATTTTTAATGAGAAATTGTAAAATATTTCTTGACATTAGAGCTACTTTTTGAGTATTTTTGGAGTGTAGTGGGGAAAAGTGGTTAATAATGTCAATGGAGAACTTGACCAGTGTTCAGAGGACAGTATACATATTCGATAGACGCTAAAGGAAGAATCAGTATTCCTGTAAAATTAAGGAAACAACTTTCTCCGGAAGCTAATGAAACTTTCATCATGAAACAGGGGCCAAACAAATGTATAGAGTTATATCCGCTTGACCAATGGCAGATTCATGAAGAGAAACTCAAAGCCTTAAATCAGTTCAAATCTGAAAACACAATGTTTCTGCATCTATATCTTCAGAATGTGTTTGAGGATAATCTTGACAGTCAGGCGAGAATCCTAATACCCCAAATATTACTAACCCATGCCGGAATCGAAAAAGATGTTTTAATTATTGGATTACTGGATAAAATTGTGATATGGAATCCGGCTGTTTATTTGGACTATCTTAAAAGTTCAGTTATGCCATTAGAACAACTTGCAGAAAAAGTGATGGGATAATGATGAATAGTCATCATACCCCCGTATTGTTTGATAAAAGCTTAGAATATCTGGTAACCAACAAGGACGGAATCTACTTTGATGCTACACTTGGATTCGGAGGCCATTCAGCAGGAATACTTGATTTGTTGTCAGACAAAGGAATCCTTGTAGCTGCTGATGTAGATAAAGACGCATTTTCTTTTTCTGAAAATAAGTTTTCTGATGACAAAAGAATCAAACTTTATAACATGAATTTTTCCCAGATTGATATTATATCCAAAATAGAATCTATCCCTTGTTTTGACGGTATTTTTGCAGATCTGGGAGTATCCTCATTTCAGCTGGATAATGCAGCTTCGGGTTTCAGCTATAGAAATAATGCAACTCTTGATCTTAGAATGGATAAATCAAGAGTTATAAACGCAGCTGATGTAGTGAATTCATTTTCAGAAGAAGATCTTGCGAACGTAATATATGAATTTGGTGAAGAAAAAAACAGCAGGAAAATTGCCAGAGTAATCTGCGATATAAGAAAAGAGAAAAGGATTGAAACAACCCTGGAATTAAGTGATATTATAACATCTATTACACCACAGAGATTTCATACGAAAACTCTGTCTCGTGTATTCCAGGCATTGAGGATTTATGTTAATGATGAGCTTAATATTCTAAAATCATTTTTAAATAAATCTTTTGATCTGTTAAAACCGGGCGGAAGGATAGTTGTTCTATCGTATCATTCACTTGAGGACAGGATAGTAAAAGAAGCATTCAAATATGAAACGCTAGATTGTATTTGTCCTCCGCACAGCCCAATATGTACATGCGGAAAAGTACCACGGCTTAAAATACTGACCAGAAAGCCCATTGTGCCTGAAGATAGTGAAGTTGGATCTAATTTCAGATCGAGAAGCGCCAAATTAAGAGCGGCAGAAAGAATCTGATGAAGAATTCAAAACCACTTATAGTATATCTGCTAACGATTGGAGTTGTCTTTACATTTTACACTCTGGCATATGTAGGCATAAAATTAAAATGTGAATCTCTTATCAAACAAAAAGTAATGGCGGAAGAGAGTTTAAGCTCAACAAGAAACTGGAAATTGAATTTAACTGCACAATACCAGTTTCTTAATTCTGAAGAGAGGATTGTCAGCATTGCAGGAAATGAATTAGGGATGATAAAAGCTTCTGCCCCGGTTATTAAATTAACCGCAAGCAGTGATAAAATAATGAGTGTGCAAAAAGAAGTTAACGCTAAGTATGAATAACTCGAGAGTGCTGTTCGTCGTATTCTTTGTATTTGCTTTTTTTATTTTAATAATAATCAGGCTGTTTAATATACAAATATTAAAAAGCGAAGAACTCAAATACATGGCTCAAAGGCAACAAACGGGGGTTGAAAAAATTCATGCTGAGAGAGGTTTAATATATGACCGCAACAATGTACTTCTTGTCTACAACAGAAATGATATCTCATATTATCTTGATTTAAGAATGGTTTCTAAGATTGAAAAAAATAAAATTGCAGATAAATTTTCTTCTGTCTTTTTAAAGCCAAGTTCATATTACCTTGATCTGATGAGCGTAAATGGTAAAACCATTTGTATTGAGAAAAAAGTGACTTCCGAAAAATGTTTATTACTTAAAAACTTTAAAGCGCCAGGTTTATTTTTTCAGGAAGATCCAACACGAATATATCAATATTATAATACTGCATCCCACTTACTCGGATATATTTCAAATGAATTTCGTGGTGTAAACGGAATAGAGAAAACTTTTGATGAGTATCTCCGTGGAACGGATGGAACTATGCTGGTTGAGAAGAATGCAATTGGCGATATGATAACAGTTGCCGAAGAACAAACAAAGGATGCGGTTCCGGGGAACAATTTAACTCTAACCCTGAACAAGACTTACCAAATTATTCTTGAAGAGGAATTAAAGAAGGGACTAGAAAATTTCGGAGGAACTTCAGCAACCGGAATAGTCATGAATCCAAATAACGGAGAAATTCTTGCATTGGCAAACCAGCAGGATTATGATCCTAATAAATTTTGGGAGTATTCTGACACAGTAAGAAGAAATAAAGCAATTACGGATCCATATGAACCAGGGTCAACGTTTAAAACAATTACAATGTCTGCGCTGCTTGATCAGAAGCTTTGCCGAGATGACGAAGTAGTAAATATCGAGTATGGAAAATATAAATATGATAATGTAACCATAAACGATTCTCATAATGGATTCAAGTCACTTACCGTGAGGGGGGTACTCGAGCAATCAAGTAATGTCGGTATGTCCAAGTTATCACTAAGATTGAATGATGATTTATATTATAAATATCTTCGCGGGTTCGGATTCGGAAACAGCACATCATTTGGACTACCGGGAGAGGAAGAAGGATCGCTAAAGAACCCTACACGGTGGTCGCCGATTACAAAATTATTTATGTCGTTTGGTTATGAATTGACAGTGACACCTATACAGTTAATTACAGCTTATGCCGGAGTTATAAACGGAGGAACATTATATCAGCCTCAAATATTAAAAAGAATGACTGATAGCAAAGGGACTACAATTTATGAGAATTCTCCGAAGCAGATAAGAACTGTAATAGCAAAAGAGACTTCCTACAGAATGCGTGAATATTTAAGGGGGGTTGTTGAAAGAGGAACCGGTAAAGCTGCAAAACTTGATCTGGTATCTGTTGGAGGGAAAACCGGAACTTCTCAAAAACTAGTAAATGGCAAATACTCAAAGTCGCAGTATAATTCTTCATTTATAGGATTTTTCCCAGTTGAAAACCCCCAGGTAATTTGCTTAATACTTGTTAATGCTCCTGAAAGAGGAAAATATGGCGGAATGGTGGCTGCTCCGATATTCAAAGAGATAGCAGGAAGGATTGTTAATTCAGACGTAAAATTCTTTCAGTCAAGTCAGTCGCCGAGCCAAGAAAAACCAGAGATAAAAAACAGTGTTTCTTCAAATAATAATGAACAGAAAACAACTGTAATGACGGCTTCAAATGTTAGTAAGCCTAAGATAAATAATGATTACGCTTTGAAGCATAATCTTATGCCTGATCTCTCAAAATATTCAGCACGAGATGCGATTCTTCTTCTTTCTAAATTAGGTATCAAATATAAAGTTACAGGTTCAGGTTATGTGGTTTCACAAAGTTTAACAGCAGGAGAGAAAATTCAAAAAGGACAGCCTTGTTTAATATCGTGTGAAGAGACTAAAATAAACGGAGCTGTAGTCTACTAATGGAATTAACTGCTTTAGTAAATGGTATACAGATAAGTCAGCTAATCGGCGAGGTGCAGCGGCAGGATGTAAGCGGTATTTTCTATGATTCAAGGAAGGTTACAAAAGGTTCAATCTTTGTGGCAATAAAGGGATACAATTCAGACGGCCACAGGTTTATTCTTGATGCGATAAATAACGGCGCATTGGCTGTTATTCTTGAAGACACAAATGCTGTTCCTGATGAAATATTTACTCATAACAGAATTGCAAAGATATGCGTAAGAGACAGTCGAGTAGCCCTTGCGCAGGTTTCCAATTACTTCTATAATGAACCTTCAGCGAAATTAAAACTTATAGGAATAACAGGAACAAACGGAAAAACCACTACAACATATTTTATTAAAGGCATAATAGAGCAATCAGGTGATACAGCAGGAATTGTAGGCACAATTGCAAACTATATAGGCAGCAGGGAAATTAAGTCAAGTCTTACTACTCCTGAATCTAATGATCTTAATCATCTGATTTATTCGATGCATAAAGAGGGATGTTCATTTGCGATAATGGAAGTATCATCACATTCGCTTGTTCTTAAAAGAGTATTTGGATTAAAATTCAGTCAGGCAATATTTACAAATATTACAAGTGACCATCTTGATTTCCATGGCAATTTTGAAGAATACTTCAAAGCGAAAAAAATATTATTTGATTCACTTGATGAGTCATCTGTAATAATATTCAATTCAGACGATACAAACAGCCTTGAAATAATAAAGGATTCAAAAGCCAAAGCTTTCTCATATGGTATGGCAACAGGAACAGATTTCATGATAAAGGATATAAATTATGATCTTACAGGGACATCATTTATAATAAGGTACTCCGGAAAAGATTATGCGATTGCAACTTCACTTGTCGGTAGTTTCAATGCATATAATGCATGTGCTGCATTTGCCTCAGCGATATTATCCGGAATATCTACTGAAACCGCAATTAAAGGGATCAGGAATACAAAGCAGGTACCAGGAAGATTTGAAGTAATAGGCAAAGGGAGCAAGAAGGCAGTAATCGATTATTCCCATACAGCAGACAGTCTGGAGAAAGCATTAATTGCACTTAATAAAATAGTTGATGGAAAGAACCCTGTATATACAGTTTTTGGATGCGGCGGCAACAGGGATAAATCAAAAAGACCAATCATGGGCCGTATAGCCTCAGATATGAGCAAAAAAATCTTTATCACATCGGATAATCCGAGAAATGAAGATCCATTTGAAATAATAAATGAGATTCGTTCCGGTTTGAATAAAGATAATTATGAAATAATCGAAAACCGGGAAACAGCAATAAAGAAGGCAATTGAAAGCACTGAAAGTAACGCAGTTATTTTAATTGCCGGAAAAGGGCATGAGAATTACCAGGAAATAAAAGGTGTCCGCAGTCATTTTTCAGATAAAGAAATCGCAGAAAAATATTTAGGATAATGAAGAACGTTAAAATTACATTAAAAGACTTATTCAATTTACCAGGTGCGGTAATATATAATCCTGATAAATATAAAGATGTTAATTCAGTAAGTATTGATACAAGGAATATATCTGCAAACTCACTATTTATAGCAATTGAAGGGACTAATTTTGACGGCCACACTTTTATTAAAGAAGCTGTTAAACAGGGCGCCAAAGCGGTTATTGTGAATGAGAATAAATTATCAGCAACCGGAAATATTAAGGTGCCCATAATAGCAGTGCCTGATACAATACTTGCACTCGGAAATATTGCCGGAATATGGAGAACTAAACTTAGTACAAAAATAATTGCAATAACGGGCAGTGCAGGCAAAACATCGACCAAGGAAATATTAGTGCAGATTCTTGGTGAAAAATTTAAAGTAAACAATACAATAGGTAACAATAACAATCATATCGGAGTTCCGTTAACTATTCTAAGCACACAAAACAAACATGAAATACTTGTGGCAGAATTAGGAACCAATCATTTTGGCGAAATAAAATATACAGCTGATATAATACAACCAGACTATTCAATAATTACGAACATTGCTGATTCGCATTTGGAATTTTTCAAGGACAGGCAGGGAGTTTTAAAAGAAAAATGGATATTGGCTGAAGTAACCCGGGACCGAAAAGGCATTGTTTTTATTAATAATGATGACAAGCTTTTGAATAAGTCGGGCAGGAGTTTGGATAAGAAGGTTACTTATGCTTTTGAAACAGAAGCAGATGTGAGGGGTAAAATTTTAGGATATAATGAGAAAGGGCAGACTAAGGTTGAAATTAGTTCCGGCAAGAAGAAAATAACTTTATCTCTTCCATTGTACGGCGAGCAAAACGCTAAGAATCTATTAGCAGCTACTGCAATTGCAATTAAATTAGGATTAAATACCAAGCAAATAACTGCAGGCGTAAAGAAACTTAGGGCCGCAGATAAAAGACTTAATGTAAAAAATCTTAAAAGCTTCACGCTTATTGATGATACTTATAATGCAAATCCTGAATCCATGAAGTCATCACTTGAGCTTCTTGGGAAAATGACTTCATTCAAGAGCAGAGTGGCTGTTTTAGGCGATATGTTTGAATTAGGATCTGATGAAATTGAACTTCATAAGAATTTAGAATCTGTGATTACAAAAAACAATATCAATTCTGTTTATACCATTGGAAACAGAATGAAACATTTAAATGAATTATTAAAAAATACTGGGATTGAAGCAAAACATTTTAATATCAGGGAAGCATTGACATCATATTTGGATAAAAAAGACTTTAGTGAATCTGTGATACTGGTAAAAGGTTCCCGCGGTATGAAAATGGAAGAATTTGTACAAGTAATAGAAGGCAGGGATATCTGATGCTTTATTATTTGCTTGAATATATAAATAAAAGATTTAGCCCTCCCGGATTTGAAATTTTCCGTTACCTTACATTCAGATCAGCTGTTGCAGCGATTTTTGGACTTATACTTTCCTTCATATTAGGTCCTAGAATAATAAAAATACTTCAAAGGCATCAGATAGGCGAAGCGAAAAAGATAGATGGTCCTAAATCTCATTGGTCAAAGGCTGGAACGCCAACAATGGGAGGAATTATTTTAATTATTTCAGTTGTAATTCCTGTGTTATTGTGGGCCGATATAAAAAGCATCTACATTGTATTGATTTTAACTGGAACAATATGTCTTAGTTGTGTAGGGTTTTTGGACGATTACCTTAAAGTAATTAAAAAATATCCTAATGGTCTAATTGCCCGGTATAAATTACTTGGTCAGATCGGTGTTGGTTTGATAGTTGGCTGTACAATATATTTTTCACCTCAATTTGCAGGAATCAACTCAGTTACAACAATGCCTTTTCTTAAAGATGTAAACTTTGATTTTTCGTTCATGTATATACCTGTTGTAGTTTTTATTATAACAGCAACCTCCAATGCTGTTAATTTAACAGACGGTCTAGACGGGTTGGCAATCGGTGTGACAATAATCGTAATGCTTACATTAGCGATTATCAGTTATATAAGCGGAAATGCTATTTATTCAGATTATCTGAATATTATTTATTTACCCGGATCCGGTGAATTAACAGTATTTGTTGCCGCGCTTGTAGGGGCATCATTAGGCTTTCTTTGGTTTAATTTTTATCCAGCTCAGGTGTTTATGGGCGATACCGGATCACTGGCACTTGGCGGAGCATTCGGAATATTAGCTGTCTTAATTAAAAAAGAATTACTGATTCCAATTCTTGGCGGGATATTTTTTATGGAAACGATTTCTGTAATTCTACAAAGGTTGTATTTTAAATACACAAAGAAGAAATACGGAGAAGGAAGACGAATTTTCAAGATGGCTCCAATCCATCATCATTTTGAGATGGTTGGCTGGCCGGAACCCAAAATAGTCATTAGATTTTATATAATAGCGATTATTCTAGCAATTATGAGTCTGGCATCATTCAAGGTAAGATAATGGATTTGAATAATAAACATATAACAATAATCGGAGCACGTAAAAGCGGTATTGGTGCAGCCAAATTAGTTAGGGAGGCAGGCGGTATTCCGTTTGTATCTGACTCAGGTTCAAAAGAAAATTTACAGGAATTTATTGAGATCCTAGAAAAGGAAAAGATACCATATGAAACCGGCGGTCATTCAAGCAGAGTAAATAATTGCGATTTGTTTGTTATAAGTCCGGGTGTTCCAAGTGATGTAAAAGTTATAACTGATGCGGTTAAAGCTGGTAAGAAAATAATCAGTGAAATTGAACTAGCTGATAATTTTTGTAGAGGTTCAGTTATCGCAATTACCGGTACCAACGGAAAGACAACAACAACATCATTATGTGCTCATATATTCAACACAGCCGGAGTTAAAACTTTTACTGCAGGAAATATAGGGCTGGCATTTTCAGAAGTTGTCTCAGATGTAGAAAAAGAGGATGTGGTTTCTCTTGAAGTATCCAGTTTCCAGCTTGATTTTATTGATAAGTTCAAACCGAATATTGCGATGATTCTTAATATTACACCGGATCATTTGAATAGATATGGAAACAAATATGAAAACTATATTGCTTCAAAATTAAATATCTACCAGAATCAGGACAATAATGATTACCTGATTTTAAATAAAGATAGTGATACTCTGATTAGTTCACTCACCGGTCCTAAAAGCAAAATATATTATTTCTCGTTAAAAGAAGAAGTTGAGAACGGCTGTTTTTGCAAAGACAAGAAAATTTATTTTATGGAAGGAGGTAAGGAGTTTTTTAGGTGCACACTTAAGGATATTAATCTGAAAGGTGAGCATAATTATGCAAATGCGATGGCTGTTATAATTGCTGCTAAAATAAGCGGTCTAGATAATAATAAAATAAAAGAAGCCTTAGGAAGTTTCCAGGGTGTTGAACACAGACTTGAGTTTGTAAGAGAACTGGAAGGTGTGAAGTATATTAATGATTCCAAAGCTACCAATATTGACTCAGTCTGGTATGCATTAAGGAGTTTCGAGAATCCAATATTTCTTATTCTAGGTGGACAGGACAAGGGGAATGATTATAACCAGATTAAGGACCTGGTAACTGCAAAAGTCAAAAAGATATATGCTATCGGTGTTTCGGCAGATAAAGTATTTAATTTTTTTCACAAACTAGTTAAAGTAGAAATAAAAACTTCAATGGAAGAGGCAGTTGGATCGGCAAATAAAGAAGCGCGTGAAAATGATATTGTGCTTCTTTCTCCTGCATGTGCTAGTTTTGATATGTTCCAGAATTACGAACACAGAGGAAAAGTATTTAAGGAAGCAGTGAATAAATTATAATGAAAAAATTAGGATTCATAATATTTTTCGATGCCTTTGCGATGATGCTGCTAGGTACTATTATAGTCATGAGTGCAAGCAGTACATATAGTGAATTTAAATTTGATAGTTTATTTCATTTATCTAATTCTCACCTTGTTAAAGTAGGACTCGGTTTAATTTTGATGGTAATATTCAGTGCGGTTCCATACGAGTACTATAAAAAATTCAGTAAGCAGGCTGCAATTTTTGTTGTAGGTATGCTTGTTCTTACATTAATATTTGCGCCAAGTATAAAAGGTGCCGGAAGATGGGTGAACCTTGGTGTAATATCTTTTCAGCCAGCGGATGTGGCCAGGTTAGTTCTCATTATACATATGGCATATCTAATTGAAGATAAGAACGAATTATTGAAAGATTTTAAGAAGGGGTTCAGATATCTTTTTTTATGGGTACTTGTTATAGCCGGATTGATTCTTGTTCAACCAAATATAAGCAATGGTGTACTTCTACTTGTTACCTGTCTTGTTTTGTTATATGTAGGCGGCGCAAAGTTGACCCACATAATTGGCTCATCGATATTTTGTCTTGTTGCTGGAGGGGTAGTTGCTATGATTTTCTCCCATAGCAGAGGAAGGATATTAACATTTATAAATAGTTATAAGCATGGCAGCGACATCAATATTCAAGTTAAACAGGCTATTCTCGGTTTAGGTAGCGGCGGACTTTTAGGTGTTGGAATTGGTCACAGCAGGCAGAGTAATCTCTTTTTACCAGAAGCTTATGGTGATTTTATTTTCGCAATATTCGGTGAAGAGACAGGGTTTATTGGTTCATTACTTTTATTGTTCTGTTTTATATTACTTTTTGCTGCCGGACTATTGATTGCGAAAAAGACTAAAGATAAATTCGGTCAATTACTGGCATTTGGTATAATATTTTCGGTTGTTCTATTTGCACTTGTAAATATTGCAGTATCGACAGGTCTTGTTCCAACAACCGGACTGCCGTTGCCGTTTATTTCCTATGGCGGTACTTCGCTTATATTTCTATGTATATCCACAGGAATATTAATTAACATAGCGTTAACAAACGCTTCGAGGGAACAAGGTGTTCTTAATGTTAATATGCGGAAAAGCAACGAGGTTAAGCTTTGAATAAAACAAGAAGCCAATACCGGATATTATTTGCAGGCGGCGGTACTGGCGGGCATTTATTCCCAGCACTTGCTGTTGCCGAAAAAATAAGATCATTGCAGCCAAGCGCTGAAATTATGTTTGTCGGTTCAAAATCAAAAATAGAAGGACGAATAGTACCTAAATCAGGGTTCGCATTTAGTCCAATATGGATTAAAGGATTTTCAAGGAAATTTAATCTGGATAACCTTCTATTCCCTTTAAAACTGATAGTATCAATAATTCAGTCGTTGATAATAAATATGAAATTTAAACCAAGAGTGGCGATAGGATCCGGGGGATATGTTGCGGGGCCTGCAATCTGGGGTTCGTCAATTATGGGTGCCAAAATAATATTGCTTGAGCAGAACAGTTACCCGGGTGTAACAACCAGATTACTAGAAAAATATGCTTCTGAAATACATTTGGGTTTTGAAGATTCCGCCAAATATTTCAAGAACAAGTCGATTTTGAAATTTACAGGAAATCCTGTTAGGGAAAGCCTTGTAAGAACAAAAAGGGAACTAGCACTTAAACATTTTAATCTGAACCCTACAGCTAAAACCATTTTTGTGTCAGGTGGAAGTCTTGGAGCGGGATCTATAAATAAGGCAATTGAAAAGTTTTTGAATGATTATAACCCAAAGGATTTAAATATTATATGGCAGACAGGAAAGAATTATTATGAACAGTACAAAAAGTTTAATAATGGTAATATTTTAGTAAAAGATTTTATTGACGACATGAACCTTGCTTATTCAGCCTGCGATTTATTAGTGTCAAGAGCAGGAGCCACAACAATAGCAGAAATATTGGTACTTGGCATAGCGGCCATCTTAATTCCTTCTCCAAATGTGGCCGAAAATCATCAGTTCTATAATGCCAAGTCACTTTCAGACAGAAAAGCAGCCATACTTTTTGAGGACAATGATCTTATGGGGATGTTCGGAACAGAACTTATTAAAATTTTGAATGATGAAAATTTACTCAGAGAAATAAGGGTTAATGCAGCTAATCTTGGAAAGGCGGATGCAGCGGGTATTATTGCTGAACAAGCTATAGGATACTGTAAATAATGAATAATATAATAAGAAATATCTACAAGTATAATATGTCATTTTATTATCAATCGACGATAATATATATGGTGGTTTTTATTGCTTATGTCATTGTAAGAGGTGAATTTTTTGAAGGGTCATTTATTTTGGTTACCAAAGACCCGATAATATATTTCTTCATTATTATTATTCTGGTATCTATTACGGCGATGCTTTTTAATTTATACAAGAACAGGCATCTGGAAATATCGGTTACAGGATTCGCATTTGTCAACAGGTTCAAAACAAAATTTATTGGAATTGAGGATATTTCAGATATCAAGTTATTCAGGGAAAGAAAGGATAATGTTAGCCGAACTTTCAGGTTAATCAGAATAAGGTTAAAGAATAGAAAAAGACCTTTAATTATCAGACCATATGACTATGAAAATGAGAACGATTTGATAATGGAATTTGAGACATTAAAATCAAAGTTGGAATCAAACAATGTTTAAGAATATTAAAAAAGTTCATTTTGTCGGTATCGGCGGTATCGGAATGAGCGGCATAGCAGAAATATTATTAAGCCGCGGATTTGAAATATCCGGTTCAGACAGATCGTTAACAGATGTTACAAAACGGCTGAGAGAGATAGGAATTACAGTATACGAAGGACATTCACCCGAAAATCTTAAAGATGTGGATGTATTAGTTTACTCTTCGGCAGTAAATACAGATAATCCGGAAGTTATGGCAGCAATTGAAAGGAAGATTCCCATTATCAAAAGATCAGAAATGCTTGCCGAATGTATGAGAATGCAATACGGAATCGGGATAGCCGGGACGCATGGTAAAACTACAACTACTTCAATGGTTGGACTAACTCTTACCGAAGGTGGAATTGACCCTACAATCATTGTGGGAGGCAAGCTGAGCGGTCTTGGCGGTACCAATGCCAGACTTGGTCAAGGCGAATTTATTGTAGTTGAAGCAGATGAATTTGACAGGACGTTTCTGAAACTTACGCCAACTATTGCGGCTATTACAACACTAGAGAAAGAACATTTGGATACATACAAGGATCTGGATGATATCAAAACCGCATTTATTGAATTTGCAAATAAAGTTCCTTTTTATGGTTTTGTTTTGTTATGTCTGGACGAACCCGCATTACAGGATATTATTCCTTTTATAAATAAAAAAATATTTACTTATGGATTAACACCACAAGCAGATATCAGGGCGGTTGACATTGTTCATAGTGCATTTTCAAGCTCATATACTGTAAAATACCGCGGTGAAGAGTTAGGCAGAATAAATCTAAAAATTCCCGGTGTGCATTATGTTAAAAATTCATTAGTTGCTGTCTGTATAGCTAGGGAACTAGGAATTAAATTTGAAATTATTAAAAAGGCGCTTGAATCATTCGCGGGTGTATACAGAAGATTTGAAGTTAAGTATAATAAGGAAGTACTTGTGATTGATGATTATGCTCATCATCCAACTGAAACCAGTGCAACCCTTGCAGGAATCAGAGCTGGTTGGGACAGAAGATTAATAGCAGTATTTCAACCACATCTTTTTTCAAGGACAAGAGATTTCTATCAGGAATTTGGAAGATCATTTCTAAACTCAGACATATTTATCTGTACTGATGTTTATCCTGCGAGAGAGGAACAAATAGAAGGCATAAGCGGAAAACTTATTGCTGACACAGCAAAAAAATTCGGACATAAAAATGTAGTTTACGTTGAAGATAAAAACGAGATTCCATCCTTTCTTTTAAGTATCAAGGAAGAGAATGACATTATAATCACGATGGGAGCCGGAGATATCTGGAAATATGGAGAAAAATTCGTCGAGATGATAAAAAAATAGTAATTATGGTAAAAAATTATGGAAAAATATTAGGAACAGTTCTCTTTATTCTATTAATTTCGTGGATACTTTATTTGACTTTTTTTACAGCAAGGAAATTCAGTAAAGGAGATATAAAAATGATTGAGATTACAGGTAATAATCTACTAAACGAAGGTGATTATTTGATGTTCACTAAATTGAATGATCTTTCATTCAACCATGATTTACCTCTCTCGGTTATTAAAGACAGATTTGAAAAACATCCATATATTTCAAGAGCCGATGTAGAAGCGGATGGAGATACGGCTGATAAAATTATTTTATCAGAGAAAAAGATGATGGCTGTTATACTAAATGGAAATGAAGCATATTTTATTACGGATGATTTTCAAGTGTTACCAATATTTCCGTATACAAAAGAATCAGACTTACCGGTAATTAGTAATACGCAGGATACTAATCAAATAAAACCGATGAGCTATGTTAAAAATTCAGATATTATTGATGCATTTAAGATAATTGAAGCTGCTAAAAGAACAAACATGAATATATTCAAAAGGATTGCGGAAATAAACCTTAATAAAGGCGGAGATATTATGATGAACTTTTCCGGCCTCAATACAAAATTCATATTTGGCCGTGGAGAAGAAGCCAGAAAAATGATATATCTGGAAATAATGTGGGATGGAATTATAAATGGAAATGATCTTATAAGCAACAGTGATTATATAGATCTTAGATTTGCTAATGAAGTGTACGTAAAAACTGCAGAAACAGCTGGTTTAGTTGAATGAAAAAAAACATTGTAGCCGGTCTTGATTTAGGAACCACAAAAGTATGCGCAGTTATCGCAGAGATTCTGGAGAATAACCGTATAGACATACTTGGATTCGGAGTGGCTCCTTCTGAAGGGCTGCATAAGGGATTAGTTGCGAACATAACAAAAACGGCAGAAGCGATTAAAGAGGCTGTAGCAATAGCCAGTAACAGAGCCGGGATAAACATAACGGTTGTTAATGTAGGAGTTGCAGGTGAACATATTACAAGTATGCGTCACAGAAATTACATTACGATCAGCAATGATGATAAGGAAATAACGAAAACAGATTTAGAAAGGCTTGAAGCAGATGTCAGAACAATAAGAATACCCGCCGACAGACAGATTCTGCACATTATTCCGGAAGAATTTTCTGTTGATTATCAGGGAGGCATTGAGAACCCAATAGGAATGTCAGGGTCAAGACTAGAAGCAACGAATCATATAGTATTAGCATCTATTCCTGCGATACAGAATATTAAAAAATCGGTTGAACGTGCTGGTCTGCATGTTCAGGACTATATACTTCAACCAATCGCATCAAGTTCATCAGTACTTGAAGACAGTGAGAAGGATCTTGGAGTAGCTCTTATAGATATCGGCGGAGGAACGACTGATATAGCTATTTTTCATAATAAAGCAATTAAGCATACAAAAGTTATTGGAGTTGCTGGGAACCAGGTTACAAACGACATAAGAGAATCTCTTGGTGTTGTAACAGAAGAAGCGGAGAAGTTAAAAAAGGATTTTGGATTTGCTTCTGAGTCAGCAATTATTCGTGAAGAAGATATTCTGATAAAGGGAGTAGGAGCAAGAGGAAACACTAAGATACCGATCAGTCTTTTAACGCAGATCATCAGTTTGAGGATGCGAGAACTATTTGTTTTGATAGATAATGAAATCAGGAGTGCCGGATTCAAGAATAAAATAAAAGCCGGTATTGTTTTGACAGGTGGTGGTTCCTTGTTAAAAGGATGCACAGAACTTGCAGAAGAAGTTTTCGGTCTCCCGGCGCGGATAGGGGTACCCCAGGAATTAGGATCAGGATTATCCAATGAAATTGAAAGCCCGGAATTTGCAACAGTCGCAGGATTGATAAAAGGAATTCCAGGAGGAAAATCGAGTGAGTATCAGGTATTGAAACCTGCAAAGGTAAAAGGCTCAAACAAACTTTCACAGTTTGTGAAGAGAGTTCAACAGTTTTTTGATGAATTATAAAAAAAATCCGGAGGATACATGGCCAGATTTGCTACCCTAGATAAAGAAAAATCGATGACAGCAGTACTTAAAGTAGTGGGCATCGGGGGAGGCGGCTGTAATGCTGTAGAAAGCATGATAAAAAAGGGACTAAATGGAGTTGAATATGTTGCAGTTAATACTGATGCACAGGTATTAAACAGCAGCACAGCAACACATAAGATCCAGGTTGGAGCCACAATTACGCGTGGACTGGGCGCAGGAGCCGATCCTAATGTTGGCAGGAAATCCCTGGAAGAAGACAGAGAAAAGATAACAGAAGTATTATCAGGAAGTGATATGGTATTTGTTACAGCCGGAATGGGCGGCGGAACAGGAACCGGCGGAGCACCTGTAATAGCTTCAATAGCAAAGAGTCTTGGAGCCCTTGTAGTAGGAATAGTTACCAAGCCATTTCGCTGGGAAGGAAAGAAACGCATGCTTAATGCAGAGCAAGGAATTCAGGAATTAAAACAATTTGTTGATAGTCTTATTGTTATACCAAATGAGAGACTGCTGAATATTCTTGACCCGAATACAAATGCATTTGCTGCTTTTGATAAACCAAACGAAATACTGTATGAAGCTACCCGCGGTATTGCTGATATTATTACAGTTGAAGGTTTAATAAATGTAGACTTTGCTGATGTACGTTCAGTGATGAACCAGAGTGGTGAAGCGTTAATGGGTTGTGGAATTGCCAGTGGAGAGAACAGGGCAATTGAAGCAGCTCAGAAAGCAATATCGAGTCCTTTGCTTGAAGGAATAAATATTAAGGGAGCAAAGAGTGTACTTTTAAATGTAACAGGCTCATCAAATCTTACAATGCAGGAAATAAATGAAGGAAATAACGTAATCTTTGAAGCTGCAGGAGAAGAAGCTAATGTTATATTCGGTTGTGTTAGAAAGGAAGAGATGAATGATTATGTATCATATACAGTAATCGCAACAGGATTTGAAGGGTCTAATCAGTCATTTGGTTCAAAAGGTAAAGCTTATACTAATAAACCAAAAGAGAAGGAATTCTTCAGAAGCGGTTTTAATTTTCTAGAAACGAATAAGGAAGTTAATACTGAAGACCTCGACGTTCCGACAATATTAAGAATGAAGAGTCCTAAGGCATCATTGGATAAAGAAGAGGATGCACCAAAGAGCGGCTTTATTTTTGAAGGTTCAAAATACAACTGGTCAAAAGATAAAGAAAGTAAGAAAGAAGAAGAGCATGCAGAAGAAGAGGATAGTTCTTCCTTTTTAAGAATGATAATGGACTAATCAGATAGTCTGTTCATTTAATTGTAATTTTATTATTGAGGGAATATATGAAATTGCTTACAGGTATAATTTTCCTATGTATTTCTGTTTCAATATATTCCCAAAATGTAGATGTTAGTGATTATGTGGTTCCGGTAAGCAAAGCCCAAACGCTGCGTTTTAACGGAGCCTGGAACTGGGGTCAGGTAGGGGATAGCGTAACATCGAATAATGCTAATGGTAATTTATCCTATCAGACATTTTATTCTTCATTGCCATTAGCGTGGTTCTTAAATGTTGATGCTACAGGTTCCAATGCTGCAAAAGACAACAATAACCCTTTCGTTTATAATATTCTACTGGATGCAAGATTCAGCAAATATATTTGGGATGACAAAGATTTATTTGGATTCAGCGAATTAAATGCCTCCCAAACTGATACTTCCAAACAGATTGCATCCGATTTGACTGTAGGGTTCGGTTACGGCAGGTATATTGATGCAACTTCATTAGCAAAGGCAGTGAGGATTGAAGACCACCTTCTGAAGGATAAGATAATCTCCAATAATCTTCCAAAGGAAATAATGATTAACATTGCAAACATCATTGAACGGGAAAATGAGTTCAAGGCAGAGTATGGGGAGATTTATGAAACCTACTGGTTTGACGCAATTGAGCAGGAAATAAAGAAATCAGATGTATTAACCAAAGGTTCAATAGGTTCAATTGGAATATTACGAATAAGGCAGGTTCTTTTCGGAATTAATGAAAGGGTGAATCCAAGATATTATGGCTGGGATGTAACGGCGGGGATATTATTTCCATTAACTACGGCGGACAAATCACCTGTTGGTAATCCTAATTTTTCAATAGGAGGCAGATATGCCATTCCATTAAACTGGAGTCTTCAGATTAATATAACGGCAAGAGCATATACACCATTAGATACAGCGTTCTTTAAGACTGCCACTTTATCTGCCGGTACTGATTTCATTTATGAACTGAGTAATAAAATTAATTTTGTATCGAGTTATAATTTGGGGGTATTTAAACCTTATTCAGGAGCATCATTGGTAAATCATGAACTAAATGCTTCGTTCTGGTTTTATATTGAGAATAACATCTACCTTACTATAACTGCGGATTTTTTGAAGCAGGGCAATAACCCGAGAAATATTACAACCAGTATGGGTTTACAATATAATCTGTTTTAATTAATTCTATATTAGGGGCGTTTACTTTTATTAGACTTTACATCTTTCATTATTATTCTTTCCTGGAAAAGCTTACCTATTTCTGCACCAACAATAAAGACTACTGAAGAGTAATAAATCCAAAATGCAACAACGACAACAATTGCATAGGTTCCATATATTTTACCAAAGGAAGACATATGATAGATATAATAACCAAATAGCTCTTTGGCAGCTTCCCACAATATAGCGGCCCACAAAGCGCTGATTGCGATAGATCTTTTTTTAAGTTTTTCCAGGGGGACGGCGATATAAAGAACGGTAAAGACGATATAAATAAGGGAAAAAGAAACCAGAGCAAAAAAGAAATGCTCAAATATAGGGGCATTAAAGAATTCAAGAGCTTTGAATTGTCCAGCAGATTGCCTTAGAACATCAATCACGGGGGCTGAAATAGTTGTCAGAAAGAAAATAAGAATAACCATCATAACCAATGCGAAATCACGGAGTTTCCCTAATATAAAATTGACATCTTTTGCAATTCCAAACACCTGGTTAAGGATGGTCCTCATGCTGCTAAAGAGGCCGCTAGCTGCGAATAACAAGCCAAAGCCTCCTATTATGCCTGCCAGGTTTTTATATTCAATAACCTCATTTATCCGTGTAAATATTATTTTTTTTACAAACTCAGAATACTGATCATAAGGAATGATAGTATCTATAAGGATATTTATCTGGTACTGCATATTATTGGAATCCAGAATGCTACCAAGGACAGCAAATATTATTAGGATAAATGGGATAATGCATACAAACAGGGAAAATGAAAGACCGCCGGCATTGAGGAATATATGATGGTCTTCCATACGCTGATATAATCCACCAAAGTAATGCGAGAATATCTCCTTTAAATGTGCTGAAGGCTTCAACGAAGAGAAGAAATTAGGTGAATCTTTTTTAAGAGAATCAGTCGGCTTCTTATTAGTTTTCATTTTATCCATTCATTAGTGATGAGTTCTTCCAAGTCAAAATAAAAATATATTGCTGAAAGTAAATTTAATACCTCCGGTACTGCTTAAACAAATAAAATAAGCATTATTTAATAAAAAGATTGCTGAGTGTAATTGACATCTTCATATTAACAATATAAGTTTCATAAGTATTTTTATTTTGAGAGTGTTAAATGAAATGGGTAATTACCCGAAGATGCAAATTCTGCATGCTCTCTTTATTGGTTATGTTGTACTTTATAGTAATGTTCCCGCCTGTTATTTACAGTAAAATTGGTTTGATGTATGGATACAGCGGTTTTGATGAAGGTGAAATATGCTGGATGCAAATATTACTTGAAGTGATTTCGGCTTCAATTATTACGGTAATAATTTATTTTTTATATCCTTTAAAGAAAAAGGATCAGGATTTATTTTAGATTGACGTATTGGGTTGGGAAGTCAAATTCAGCTTGTTTTACAAGTTGAATAATTGCCTGGAGATCATCGATTTTAGCGCCTTGAATTCTGACCTGTTCATCCTGAATCTGAGCAGAGACCTTTAATTTAGATTCTTTAACAAGTGTAGTGATTTTTTTAGCGTTTTCTTTAGATATGCCGCATTGCAGGTCAATTTTTAATTTTAATCTTGTCCCAGCAGCAGGTTCCGGGTCATTGATCTTGAGAGCTTTAACTGAGATTCCTCTTTTGAAGAATTTGGTTTGCAAAATATCAATGCTGGATCTGAGAGAGTAATCATCTCTAGAATTTATAGTGATGTTCTTATCTTTTTTATTCAGTTCAACAGTAGTATTAGAATCTTTGAGGTCATATCTCTGATGAATTTCCTTTAAAGCCTGGTTCACGGCATTATCGGCTTCCTGCAGATCAATATCAGAGACAATATCGAATGAATGGTTTTGTGACATAAAATACAAGTCGGGGTGGAGAGATTCGAACTCTCGACCTCTTCGTCCCGAACGAAGCGCGCTAACCGGGCTGCGCTACACCCCGTTAATAGTTAAAAAAACAAGATTAATTAAGGATATTTAATTACCGGGAGTAAAGATAATTTGTTTAGAGTCAATTTCCAAAGCACATTACTTTTTAAATATATAATTTATACCATATCCAAAGGAATACTTAAAATAAATCCGAGTTATTTATTAAAATTTCTACGCTGTTTTACGCTATCTTACGCTCTTTTACGCTAAAACAGCCTATTCTCTCGCTCCTCTCTCATTCCTCTACTAATGTTCACCTATCTAAACCATAGTCCGGATATTTACGAGAAGAGGATTTAGTATAAAACAGATTGCTATTATGCACTTTACTTTTAATCTATATTAATATAAATTTTAGTAAATAAATAACCTTTAAATCTGCACGAGAGGTAGAAAAGGATCATGAAAGGAAGTAAATTTATAATTAGAATCAGGAGCCTCCAAGACGAAAAGTCAAGGAGGATTTTTTGTATATGGACATAAAAGCAAAATTAGTAGATCAAACCGGCATGCAGAGAATAATTACCAGGTTTGCACATGAGATACTTGAAAGAAATAAGGGAGCTAAGAACCTGGTGTTAATAGGGATGCGCACACGCGGAGAATTTCTTGCTAACCGAATATTTAAAAATATAACGGAAATAGAGGGGACTAAATTGCCAATTGGGGTGCTTGATGTAACGTTATACCGGGATGATTTCAGGACGTTAATAAAGCAGCCACAAGTATCTGTTTCAAATATAACATTCGATATTAATGAAAAGAATGTAATACTAATTGATGATGTTTTATACACAGGAAGAACAGTTAGAGCCGCTCTAAATGCTTTAATGGAGTTTGGGAGACCTGCAACTATTCAGTTATGCGTTCTTGTGGACAGGGGGCACAGGGAACTCCCAATAAAAGCTGACTATATCGGAAAGAATATTCCAACCTCGATAAATGAAGAGGTAAAAGTAAAGATGGATGAAGTTGACAGCGAAGATGCAATATATTTAATGGACAGTAAAGAAGAATAGGAAATGGCGTTAATAAGCAAACATTTAATTGGATTGCAAGGTGTGCCCAGGGAAGATATTCAATTGATATTGGATACAGCGGTAACTTTTAGGGAGGTGCTCGAGAGGCCGATAAAAAAAGTTCCTACACTACAGGGTAAAACTATAGTAAATCTATTCTATGAGAATTCAACAAGAACAAGGATTTCATTTGAATTAGCTGAGAAAAGATTATCAGCAGATTCAATCAATTTTTCTACTTCAACAAGCAGTGTTACCAAGGGGGAATCATTTAAAGATACTATAAGAAATATAGAAGCCATGAAGGTAGATATGGTGGTGGTAAGGCATGCTGCGGCTGGGACTCCATTTTATCTTACTAAAATTTGTAATGCAAATATTATAAACGCTGGGGATGGAATTCACGAACACCCTACCCAGGCACTTTTGGATATGTATTCAATTCGCGAGAAACTAGGTAAAATAGCGGGGTTAAAGGTTTGTATTGTAGGAGATATAGCGCATAGCAGGGTTGCCTTTTCAAATATTTACGGATTGCAAAGTATGGGTGCGGAAGTTTCTGTATGTGGACCTTCGACCATGATTCCAAGATTTATTCAGGATCTGGGTGTAAAAGTAATTTATAATATTGACGAGGCAATTCAGGAAAATGATGTATTAAATATTCTGAGGATACAGCTAGAAAGAAAAGCGAGAGAATACTTTCCTTCCATAAGGGAATACGCAAAATATTTTGGTATTACTTCTGAACGACTTGAAAAAAATGGTAAGGATATTTTATTGATGCATCCAGGGCCTATAAATCGAGGGGTTGAAATATCATCAGAAGTTGCAGATGGAAAGCATCAGATAATATTAAACCAAGTGACAAACGGGGTGGCAATAAGAATGGCAGTACTTTACCTATTAGGAACACTTAATTAAGGAAAAGACTATATGAAGGTTATTTTCAGACAAGTCAATTTACTCCATCCACTGGAAAATATAGATACAAAAGAAACCGATATTATGCTTATTGACGGTCGAATTTCGAAGATAGGTAAATTAACTCTTGAAGAGAGCAAGGGAGCAAGGGGTTATGATTTCAGAAATAAAACTATCGTACCTGGTTTTTTTGATATGCATGTACATTTAAGAGAGCCGGGGAGGGAAGATGAAGAAACTGTTAATAGCGGGTGCAACAGCGCTGCAGCAGGGGGATTTACAGGTATTGCCTGTATGCCCAATACAGAACCAGCGATAGATTCTGCGGAAATAATTTCACTAATTAAGAGGAAGTCATTTGAGCATTTGGTTGATGTTTTCCCAATAGGCGCAGCCACGTTGGGGAGAAAGGGGGATGTGATTTCACCAATGGCAGAACTGAAGGATGCTGGAGCAGTAGGATTTTCAGATGACGGAGTTGCAATAAAAAGTGCATCAATATTGAGGAGAGCTATGGAATATTCATTGATGTACAATCTGCCGATAATTGAACATTGCGAAGAAGAATCGTTAGGTGGCGGGGCAATGAATGAGGGAATCAATTCTACAATTTTGGGTTTGCCCCCAATTCCTTCTGTTTCAGAAGATATAATTGTAAGCCGAGATATTCTTATGGCGGAATATACAGGGGGCAAACTTCATATTGCTCATATAAGTACAAAAAAGTCAATTGAAATGGTAAGAGAAGCAAAGACAAGAGGATTACGGGTTACTGCTGAAGCGACACCTCATCATTTTACCTTAACGGATGATTATCTAAAAACTTATGATACAAATCTGAAAATGAATCCGCCTTTAAGAAGCCAAAATGATCTGGATGCAGTTATCGAAGGGTTAAAAGATGGCACTATTGACTGTATAGCAAGCGATCATGCCCCACATTCGCCAGAGGAGAAGGAATCTGAATTTGAATATGCGCCAAATGGAATAATTGGACTGGAAACTGAAGTCGGATTGACATTATCTGAACTATATCATAAAAAGCATCTATCCTTGGCTCAGATAATCGATAAATTGTCAATAAATCCGAGGAAGATATTGAACATTCCGATACCAAGTTTTAAAGCAGGAGAGATTGCCAATTTTACAGTACTCAATCCTGATGAAATCTGGACAGTGGATATTTCGAAATTTAAAAGTAAATCGAATAACTCTCCATTTGGTAAGAAATTAATAAATGGAAGGGCAGCAGCTGTGATAAATAAAAGTAAAATGTACTACGAGGGGGAAGATGTATTATTATAGTGCATACTTTATTGTACAAAAGGTATAATTTAATAAACAGGTTAGGAGTAATTAGCTTGCATTTTGAATAAAAATCATCACAATTTACTGGCACTATTTTCGAGCTAAGTTAAAAAAAGTAAATCAAGGAAGTCAAAAATGAAAAAGATAGGTTTATCAGTACTAATTTTATTTACCATGGTTTTATTACAATCATGCCATGTGAATGATCCATATAATAATAATAGGAACAATTATAATCAGGATAATACACCACCGGCTATTCCAACAGGTGTTCAGGTATTGAATGGAAATAACGTAGTAGATTTATCATGGAATAATAACCGTGAAAATGATCTTGCAGGTTATAATATTTATACCAGTCAGTCATTTTACGGCAAATATACATTAATAGGATCAACTACGACCAATTCCTATGTAGATGCCGGAGCAAAAAATGGGGTCTTGTATTATTATGGTGTAACGGCATATGACCAAAACGGAAATGAAAGTGATTTGAGCAAGGATAATGTTTATGCCACACCACGACCGGAAGGATTCAACCAGGCTATCTTTGATTTTAATAAATTCCCAAACACATCAGGCTATCAATTTTCAACTTATTCAGTCGTTCACGACACACTTTCGGATGTATTCTTTGACAATCGTCAGGGGAAATATTATCTCGATGTCTGGAATGACTCTGATATTTTAGATGCAGGTCCAACAACCGACATTTATGATATACCATTTGCCCCAACAACAGGATGGTCTACAACTAAAGATACTGTTGCAGTTGTAGGACACACGTATGTAATCTGGACATGGAACAACCATTATGCTAAATTGAGAGTTAAAACTATCACAAATGACAGAATAGTTTTTGACTGGGCATATCAGCTAGTTGATGGGAATACACAACTTAAGCAAAAACCAGGAAGCACAAGCTCGAATACCAGAGGAACTCTGGTAAGAAATATTACAAGACCATAATATAGTTGGATATACAAAAGGCCGATATCAAACGGAAAAAAAATAATTATAGATTAAGATCGATTTTATGAGTAAATTTAGTTTAGTATAACGATGAAAAATTTTAATCTAATATTGTTTATCCTGATTACCGGCCTTTCTGTTTCTCTGATATTTGCCCAGGAAGCTAAGATAACTAAAATAGAGAATGTGAAGCAGGAAAGTATTTCTGCGAAGGTTATTTTAACTCAGATTGAAAGGGGAATTTCGAAAGGTAACGTGGATGAATTGTCTAAGCACTTATGCCCCCAGACTTATTTTAGTCTTTCAAATGGAACAAGGGGGTATTACAGTTCAAATCAGGCATATTATATACTTGAGGATTTCTTTAAAATGTATCAAGTGATAACATTCAGATATCAGACAATTCAAGCTGGTGAGGGAAATCCATATGCAACAGGTACATACTTATATGAATTCAAAGGCAAACGGGTATCTGCACAGGTATATATTTCATTAAAGAATATTGGTAAAAGTTGGAAGATAACACAAATTACGTTTAATTAATGCTTCGAAAACTTCTTCAGACCTTTACTGGTGAAAAGAAATATTTTTCATTAGTAATATTAATAATCTTTATAATTTTCCTTTCGGCATTTATTTCGCCTTATTTAATAAGCAGGCTAAAAAGAAACTGGAATGATCATCTTCCTCAGGCCATTGTTGCTATTGAAAATTCATCTATTGATTTTTTCAAGGAGGGTGAAGGTGAGTTATTCTCAAAAGAAGACAACCTAAAGAGTTATATCAGGGGGAATCTTGAACCCAAAAATTTTTCATACAGATCTTTAGTCCGCCTTATAAATGACAAAGAATATGAAAATTATTCAGTTGAAGTTATTGCACCAAACGGGCGGTTAATAGCCTGGAATAAAAAAATAGCTATAGCTGCGGAAAATGTATTCCCTTTGGAATATCCGCTAGGGGAGGATTTTTTCTATAGTGGAAACCTTACAACATACCTTAGCGTAATAGACTCACTCAGAATAGAAAGTGATAATTTTTATGTTATTCTTTCAAAGCCCGTTGAGAAGCATTATACATTACCGAATCAATATTATTCTGCTGTAAGTCTGATAAAGGATTTGTCAGATAAATTTTTGACTGATTTTAAGGTTGATTTCTCGCCGCTATCCGAAGGAACAAGAGATGGAAGATACTTCGCTTATCCGCTACTAAACAAAAAAAACAATAAAATTGCTGAAATAACATTTGCAAAACCATTACCAGATGTAGTAGTGAAACATTTACAGGACGATGTTTCACAATTTCAATCAATAATGGCAGCGATAGGAATTATTTTTTTAACCCTAGGATTCAGGCCTGACTTCAGTAAAATTAAATTTAATTCAGTTCGACTTGCAATTATTCTTATTTATTGTGTCACAATCCGACTCTTATTTTATCTGATAAATTTTCCATCCGGAATACTTGAGGGGGGTGTAAAAGATCCATCCTATTTCTCTTCAGCATTTGCGGGAGGCATTGTAAGATCGCCGATTGAATTTTTTATTACTTCATCTCTTTTAGTCGTTTTCTGTCTTCAGATATTCAGATATCTTATTAGTTATCTGAGAATAGTAAAGGAAATTAAATTAAATAAGAAATTTGTATATGTACTATTGGTCATTTTCATTGCGTTTATATTAGTTACTATAAGAGGATTGAATGCAGCCATCAGGAGTATAATATTTGATTCAACTCTAAGGTACTTTAAGGAACCAAATCTGATTCCTGATCTTCCTTCTTTATTAATGAATTTGAATCTTTTGTTTGTGGGAACATCCATATTGTTTTTGATGCTGTGTTATAGTATTTTTTTCACTGCATGCATACCTAAAGGGAAGAAAAAAGTCAAATATTATTTTTATAGTTATTTAATAACCCAGGTTTGCGGAATAATTTATATTATTGTTCAAAAAGAACCACTTACAACTCCATTTTTATCATTTCTTTTAATAACGATTTTATTTGCACTGACATATTATATCTATTTTATAAAAATATCCTCAACATATAATTATATATTAGTAGCACTTGCCGGGTCATTGATTTCAATCTCGCTTCTTATTCATTTTAACCAGGAACTTGAGAAAGATTCATTAAAAACAACAGCATTTGAAATAAACCGTCCAAATGATAATTTATTAAGTTTTATTTTAACAGAAACTTTAGTCTCATCAGCCAAAAATAATGAAGTAACTGAAGCACTTCTAGGGAAAAAATCAAATTACTACTCATTGGCATTCGAATTATGGAGCAAGAGCGCATTTCCTAAAGAATCAATTAACTCCGAAGTATCAATACTAAATAAGGACCAAAAAGAACTTGGGTCATTTAAGGCTGGCAATATTATTTCAGAGGAAAATTATTCGTATGGCATTTCAAATCTTACAAATGGGAATCCCCTGATCTTTCAAAAGAATGATGAAGCCAATAGCCGGAAAATTATTTCTGGAATCATTCCTGTGATATCTGATGGTCAGGTTATTGGTTATATTACTACTAAAGTTGAAAAAGACAATCAGGGATTTGGTTCGTCGGGTATTCCTGATTTCCTTGAATCGGAGAAAAATGAAATAAATTCAGTTGTAGAGCCGAGCCAATTGACAATATTCCAATTTGAAGATAACAAGCTTTTAAACTTTGCAGGGGATATTTATCCCTCAAGGGATCAAATGGAACCGATCCTAAATGCTAAATTCAATAGTGAAAATGAGAGTTGGACAAAATTAACAATAAATGGGGAGGAATATATTACCTTTTTGCTAAAGGATAATTCTGATATTCCCAAAATAACGGCTGTCTTACTTAAGGTTAAAGATATATCGTGGAATTTATTTAATTTTTTCAAAATATTTATTGTACATAGCATATTTATTTTACTGATATTATCAGGAATGCTATACTACCAGTTAAAAAAAATAAGATACAGTTTTAGGGTACAACTTTTAACTTCGTTTCTTTTAATCTCTTTACTGCCGTTGTTTCTTCTTGCAATCTATAACCGGCATGTAGTAGAGAAAAGAGGTAATGAATCAATAACAAATGAATTGCATGAGCGCGCTGACTATGTTGAAAGATATATCAGAGAGGGGAAGGATGTTAGTAACGATAGTTTAATTAAGAAATTTGAAGAAGCAGGGTTAAAACTCGGAATCACTTTTTCGGTTTATGATGAAAGTGATGAGATATATAGTTCAAAAGAGCAATATTATTATTCCGGTATATTTTCAAGGAAATTGAACCCTAAAATATTTTATTATCTTAATTATCTTAGTTATCGTGAATATCTGATAAAGGAATTCATAGATAATTTCAACTATAATTCATTCTATAAAAAAATTACATATGATGGGAAGAATTATATTCTCGGTGTTAATGATGCGTTTAATAAAGTCAAGATCAATTTGTCTGTAGCAGAAGTGGACGTATTTCTTTTTGGGGTTTATTCATTTGCAATATTGATTATTATAATTCTCAGTACTCTGATAGCAAATAAGATGTCATATCCGATAAGAAATCTCACAAAAGCAATGTCTTCAGTAAAAAAGGGGGATCTAAATGTTCAGATTGAAAACAAAGAACGAGGAGAATTAAAAGGTCTTATTGATGGATTTAATACAATGGTTCATGAACTTCGGAATAACCAAGATGAACTTGCTGTGTTTGAAAGAGAAAAAGCATGGAAAGAAATGGCCCGTCAGGTGGCTCACGAGATTAAGAACCCGCTGACTCCAATGAAACTATCTATGCAACAATTAATTATTTCGTTCCATGATAAAAAAGAAAGTTTTGAGAATCTATTTGATAAACTAACAACAACAATACTTAATCAGATTGAAAACTTAAATCAAATAGCATCTGAATTTTCAAATTATGCCAGGATGCCAAGGTTAAATCTGGAGCGGGTTGATTTGCTTTCGGTTATCCGCGACATTGCTATTCTATATTCAGACAAGCAATTGAATGTAATAATAACAAACGAAGTTAATCAGGCGGTAATTGAAGCTGATATAACCCAACTGCGCAGGCTGTTTATTAATATGATACGAAATTCTATTCAGGCAAATTCGACATTTGTAGGGATCAATACAAAACAGGATTTGGGAAAATATATTATATCAGTCTCGGATAATGGAGGTGGAATTCCAAGTGCTTTTCGCGGAAGAATATTTGATGAGAATTTTACTACAAAGGAGAAAGGTATGGGGATTGGACTTAAACTTGCGAAGAAATATCTTGAAGAGATAAATGGTGAAATTAATCTTATTGATTCTTCATCAACAGGGACAACTTTTCAGATTTGTATTCCTATGGTACAACAAAATGCATCATGAATAAATTAACTCCAAATCAACAGAAAGCATTAAATTACAACGACCATATATCTCTAACTGCAAATGCCGGGTCAGGCAAAACCTTTGTTCTATCAAAAAGATTTATTGAAATAGCACTAAAGGAAAGGATTCCGTTAAATAAAATTGTTGCAATAACATTTACCGAAAAGGCGGCGGCGGAATTATATAAAAAAATATCAGAGCATGTTGAAGAATTACTAAATGCCTCAACTGATTCTAAAGAAAAAATACAATTAGAAGGGATAAGAAGACAACTAATATCTTCAAATATATCAACAATCCATTCATTTTGTTTGAACATTTTAAGGGAATTTCCGGTAGAGGCAGAGCTTGATGCGAATTTTACTCCAATTGATGATGATTTGTCATCTGAATTGATTGAATTAGCTACTGAAAAGGTTATAAAGGATGGACTAAATAGTACCGATGTTGAAATCATAAAAAAACTGATAAGGATATTTTCATCTAAAAATACTTTAGTAAGGGAATTAGAAAATCTAGTAAAAAATTTCGCAAAAACTTTATTCATTGAGAATAATATATATAGTAAATCATCCGATGATATATCCAAATACTATGATAAAATAATTATTGAATATTTTGAAAAACTTATTGGAAGCAAAATAATTCAAATTAAAGAGAATCTTTATCTAATTAATAATACAGTGCTAGAATACCAAAGGGAAAACGTTACAGCACTTAATTTAAACAGAAAAATTGCACAAATAAATTTAAGCCAAGATATTATTCATACGATTCATACACTTGTTGAAATTAAGGCTTTAATTTGCACAAAAGCTGGTAAAATATTAACTAGAGGATATCTTAAAAATAATCTGCGTGACAGTATTGATTTGCAGTGCATCGAAATTGAAAGTAATCTTGAATATCTAAAGATATTTATTAACTATGAAAATGAAGAAAACATTTGGGTGGAATTGTCACTTTTTGGCTGTCAAATGCTTTATTTATTTAGAAAGTGTTTGGGTTTGTATGAGGAATCTAAAAATGATAATGGGTACCTAGATTACGAGGATATTTTATATAAAACCTATAATATTCTGAAAAATTCAAAAGTTAGTAATTATCTGGCAGATAAATATAGATATCTAATGATTGATGAATACCAAGATACAAATGAAATACAATATAAAATATTCTTGCCTCTTCTTGATAATCTGAAAAAGGGAAACCTTTTTGTAGTAGGGGATGAAAAACAGAGCATTTATATGTTCCGAGAAGCCGAACTTGAGATATTTCAAAGGACAAGATGTGATATTGCAAAAATCTCCGGTGTTAAAAGCCTATTAAAGCTACCGGATAGTTTCAGAATGAAACCGGAACTTTGTCTTTTCACAAATATTCTTTTCAGAAATATTTTTAATGATCCAGATCCTTTATTTAATGAAGTAAGCTCATCAGATCTAATTTGTGCACAATCTAACGAAGAGCCGGGTAAGATTGAAATACTGTATTATGATAAGAATAGTTTGAATGAAAAATCAGAAGCAGAGTTAGTGATAAAAAAAATAATTGATATAGTGGTCGACGGAACTGGTAAACATAAATGGGGAGATATTGCAATACTTTGTAGGAAGAGAAAACCATTTACTGAGTTAGAAAAAAAACTTACTGAATTCAAAGTTCCGTTTATAATATTGGGAGGAAAAGAATATTTTCAAAGACAATCCATTTATGATATTTATAATTATTTTTCTTTTTTACTCGATAACAGCAATGATGCTGCATTAATTGGGCTATTACGATCTCCATTTTTTTCTCTAACGGATAACGATATTTATTGTATCTCTCAGGAGAATGGTAAAAATTATTGGCAAAAATTCAATGCCTCCAGATTGAAGGATTCCCATTGGGGAAAGGTATATACAATACTTAAGGAAAATACTTTGTTGGCAATGGATCTTGAATTTGTCACTTTATTAAGAAAAATATTAAATGAATCTCCGTTTATTTATATAATGTCTTCAAGATCTGATGGCAATCAGGAGATTGCTAATATAGAAAAGCTTGTGTCTATAACATCTAGTTATATGAGGGAAGGATACAGAACACTTTATGATTATGTCAATTATTTAAAAGAATCGATTCTTGAAAAAGAAGATGAACCCCAGGCTGCTATAACTGATGGAACAGATGCGGTAAAAATTATGACAATTCATCAAGCTAAAGGTTTAGAGTTCCCGGTTGTAATACTTTATAAATGTAATGAGATAACCCCTAAAAACATAGTCAAAACTAAATCAGTAATTTCCGATAAATATTTTGGTTTACTTTCGAAATTACCTGCAGAGAAAGAATATTTTTCACCATACCAAACTTCTACAATTAATGAAATCAGCAATTATATTTCCATCAAAAAAGAAATTGCGGAAGCTAAAAGGTTGTTTTATGTAGGAATTACAAGAGCAAAGGAACATCTTATCATATCATTTGAATCAAATGAAAACCTAACATTGACTACAGGATCCTTTATATACATGCTGCAAACAGCGTTGAAATTAGATTTCAATAAGACTAATATTAACTTAGAAGGAATTCAGACTTATCTAGTATTCAATGATGGAATCTATAAAAATGAGGATCAAAAATTATTGTTACAGATTCCTATCATAAAAACAATTAGTGAAGATGTTAAGATAATCGCTGAAACGAAAAATGTTGAAGAGAGATCCATTAATTTATCTTTATTAAGGGATTCTATAAAGGGTGAAATAATCTCGGCAACAAAATATTCCATTTTCAGAAAGTGCCCCTTAAGTTATTATTATCAATATGAACTTGGGGTTAAAACCGAATATGTTAAATATGCAACTATCCATAAAGAAAAGAAGGGGGAAAAAAATAATTTAGATGGAGAACTTAAGGGAAGAATTATTCATAGTATGCTTGAGGAAATAATTCCAGTTAATAATGTAAATCATCAGGTCATAATTAAATACGAAGAAGAAAATATTAAAGTAATAAATGAAGAAGACTTTATTAATAATATAACTAAAGATCTGAATAAATATTATGAATCAGATGCCTATAAAGAGATCAAGGCAGCGAAAAATTATAAAAACGAGTATGAAATATATATCAAAGAAGATGATTATTATCTTCATGGCAGATTAGATAAAGTAATATTTGAAAGCAATCTTATTAAAATAATTGATTATAAGACTGATAATATTGAACCATCTGAAACGTTAAGTAAGGCTGAGCAATATTTATCACAATTAAAATTTTATGCTTATATTTTGAGTAGGTTTTTTGCAGATGTTAAAAATTACGAACTTCAGATCATATTTATTAAAAATCCTGAGATTAATATTAGGTTCAAAATGAATAGAGATGATCTGGTCTTGATAAAGAATGAAATAAGCGAGATGATGGAATCGCTGGAGAGCCGGACATTTGTTAAAAATACAAATTATTGCCCCAAATGCGGGTTTTCCGCTGAAAAATTAAAATGTATTAAGGATAATTAAAATATATGAATTCAGTTGTACAAATTAGAGATATTGGAATAATAGAGAAAGAACTGAAAAATAATTATTTAGGAATTTTGTCCTACTCAATAGAAGAGGATAAAATTAACCAGATACCAGTCACTTATATTTATCTTGACAAAAATATCTACATCTTGTTCAAGGAGGAGGATGAGAGGATTGGAATTATTAAATATGGTGCTCCTGTATTTTTTACAGTCATTAAAAATGAAACCTCAAAAGAAGCGAACAAATTATTATTAATATACAAATCAGCTGTTATAACAATTAGCGGATGTATTAAAATAGTTGATGAGCAAAAGACTATTGAAGAAATTCGTATTGAATATAAGAAAAAATATAAATATGAGAATATTTCGGAATTAACAAAAATTAGTATGATAGACACTAAGGAATTTAAAGCATTTCAATATTCAGGAGAATAATTGAAACAATTCGTTCTTCCCATATTATTGTTAATTGTATTTTTGGATGGATGCTGCGGAATTCCGAAATATGTAGTACCAAATGAATTCCGGAAACCTGAGCAAAAATCAGAGTTCATAAAATCATCTTCTTCCTGGTTAACCGGGAAAAGGATATTTATTGATCCTGGACATGGTGGCAATGATAGAAGTAATAAGGGATTTGGCGGAAATACAATTGAGGCTGATGCTAATCTCAATGTTGCCCTGGAGTTAAGAAAATTATTAATTCAGTCAGGTGCCGAAGTTATACTATCCCGCGATAAAGATACCACGGTTGACCTAAGAGAGCGATCGATATTAGCAAATAATAGTATGGCAGATTTTTTCATAAGCATTCATCATAATGCTACAGGGAACAAAGAAGATATTTGGACAAATTATACGGCTACTTATTATCATGCTCAGGAAGATGACACAGTATTTGAGCAATGCCAAAAAGATCTTGCAAAGTTTATCCAGAGGGATCTTTCATACGCAATGAGAAATTCAGGAGGGCCAGGTTCATTTGATGGCACATATTCGGATTACAGTATTTATCCTGGTCAGGGATTCTCAGTTCTTAGATTGACTAGAATTCCAGCCGTACTAGTTGAATGCGGATTCACTACTAGTGAATATGAATCCGGATTGATCACTTTAAATGAGTTTAATAGTATAGAAGCTTGGGGAATATTTAAAGGCATCTGTCGATATCTTAGAAGTGGGGTTCCTCAAATTAAATATTATAATACAGAAAAATCTGAGTTAAAGGATACACTCAATATCATTTTCTCTCTTAAAGATTCGTCCGGTATCCGTGCAAATTCTTTAATTCTATTTATTGATTCTTATCGTTACGATTCATATAATCTAAATAAGAAAATGGATACTTTATCAATTCAATATCCAGCAGCAAATATTGGAAAACATTTAATAAAGATAATATGCGCTAATATAAATGGAAATTATTCCCTTCCTTTTTACTATAACTTTATAATACCTAATAAAAAGGACAAATAATGCTCAATTACATTTGGGTTACATTATTACTATTGGGTGTAGGAACAGCAGTTTACACAGATATCATAAATAAAAATGATAATAAATACAGGAACTCTATTCCTATTCCTGTGATAATCCAGTTAGATTCATCATTCCCTAATAATCCAGAAAAGAGCAAATCGGTAAGACTTATTATCCCCAAAAAGAATTATAACAAATATTTTTCTGACAAAACAGAACATGATCTTAATTTTTTAACAGAAATAACATATTCGGATAAAAAAAAGAATTATAGTTTTAATTTTGTAATAGATAAAGATGTACCTCAAACATTGAAGGATATTGCGTCAGCTTCCGGAGCTAAAAATGATATTTCGGGAACTGTTAATTTAACGAAAATTGTAAATGATACAACTGATGAAGCAACGTTGATTTTTGAATCTGTAAATTTTCTTAAATTGAAGGATATTACAAATGCGGCGTTAGATTATGCCGGAATAGCTGTAAATATTGCTTTAGGATTGATCGGCGTAATGGCGCTTTGGCTGGGAGTAATGAAAGTAGCAGAAGCATCTGGATTAGTAGCAAAATTCGCATCGTGGTTGAAACCTTTTACAAGAAGGTTATTCCCAGATGTGCCACCGGATCATCCTGCTATGGGAGCAATGATTATGAATATGTCTGCTAATATGCTTGGGTTGGGTAATGCAGCTACTCCATTCGGATTAAAAGCTATGGAAGAATTGGATACATTAAATCCAGAAAAGGGAACAGCAACAAATTCAATGATAACTTTTCTTGCAATAAATACTGCTGGAATGACCCTTATCCCGGCGAGTGCAATAGCAATAAGAGCCGCGTCCGGAAGTTCAGACCCCGCAATAATTATAGGCACCTCACTATTCGGATCTTTTTGTGCAACAATAGCAGGCATTCTTTCTGCTAAACTTCTTCAGAATGCAGGTTTGGGCGCCAAAAGATGGTATCAGGACAATATTAAGTTGCTGGGTGCCATAATGATAATTATAGTTGTAATAGTATCCTTAGTCATGGTTCCAGGCATAAAACAATTTGGAAATATGTTTAGTTTTTTAAAATTGGACTATATTAAAGACTTGATCCAAATATTTTCAATTTTAGCGATCCCTTCGCTGATAGTATTCTTCATAGGATATGGTGCCTTAAAAAAAGTAAAAGTTTATGAACAGTTTGTTGAAGGAGCAAAGGAGGGATTTACAATTGCTATTAGAATTCTACCTTATTTAGTAGCAATGCTGGTGGCAATAGGAATATTTCGAGCAGGCGGAGCAATGCAATGGCTAATATCATTATTAACTCCATTGACAAATTTAATTGGAATGCCGGCGGAAGCATTACCAATGGCTTTAATGCGTCCATTATCTGGCAGCGGATCATTAGGGGTTATGTCTGAAATTATGCGCGTGCATGGTCCAGATTCATTTATTGGTATTCTTGTTTCAACATTTTATGGAAGCACTGAAACAACATTTTATGTCCTTGCAATTTATTTTGGAGCTATAAATATAAAAAACACACGCCATGCTGTACCTGTTGGACTGATTGCCGATATCAGCGGTATACTAGGGGCATTATTTATTGTTAAGTTATTATTTGGTTAAAAATGGAAGTTTATATTACCAGAGAAATTCCCGAAATTGCTGAGATACTACTAAAGAAAAAAAAGATAAAAGTATCAATTTATCGGGAAAATAAACCAATACCCAAAAATACATTAATCAAAAAAATAAAAAATGCAGATGGCATTATTTCGCTTCTGTCAGATCAAATTGATAAAGATATAATTGATTCAATGCCCAATTGCAAGGTAATAGCCAATTATGCTGTTGGTTACAATAATATCGATATAGGATATGCTTCTGAAAAGGGAATAGTAGTTACCAATACTCCAGACGTTTTAACTGAATCAACTGCTGAAATCGCGATAGCCTTGACTTTGGCTTGTTCAAGAAGAATTCCTGAGGGGGAATGTTTCATGAGGAATAATAATTTTAAGGGATGGGCCCCTAAGTTACTTCTTGGAATTGAATTATTTGGAAAATATTTCGGTATAATAGGTGCTGGTAGGATAGGAACGGCAGTTGCGATAAGAGCAAAATCCTTTGGTATGAGGATTATATACTGTTCTAATCATAAAAACGAATATCTGGAAAAGACTGTAGGTGCTGAAAAAGTTACACTTTCCAATTTATTAAGAATATCCGATGTAATTTCTCTTCATCTGCCATTGACAACTAAATCATATCATTTATTAGATGAGAAAAAGTTAAAATTGTTAAAACCCTCAGCTATTTTGATTAACACAGCCAGGGGAGAAATTGTTGATGAAACTGTACTTATAAGCTTATTAAAGAATAATAAAATATTTGCGGCCGGGTTTGATGTTTACGAAAATGAACCTCAAATTAATCCAAAACTTGCAGGGTTAAGAAACACAGTTCTATTACCGCATTTAGGAAGCGCAACAATTGAAGCAAGAAATAAAATGGCAGAACTTGCAGCAAACAATATTATTGCCGTCTTTTCAGGGAAGAAGGCACTAACCCCTGTTTAATTCATAAAACGGATAGGGATTATTTGAAGTTGACACTAAAATACATTATAGCTACTTTTAAAGACAATTTTGAGGTAATAAACTTATGAAAATCGGAATTCCAAAAGAAAACAACTTGAAGGAAAGAAGAGTAGGTCTTGCACCTGCTGGAGTTGATTCATTAGTTAGAGCTGGGCATAGTGTAATCGTTGAAAGCGGTGCTGGAGATGGCAGTCATTTTATTGATGATGACTATATTAAAACAGGAGCCACTATAGTTTATAGTGCAGAAGAAGTATATATGCGATCTGAAATGATTGTTAAAGTTGCTCCAGTAGATAACAATGAAAATGATCTTTTACAAGAAAATCAGATTATGTTTTCTTCACTTCATCTTGCGGTGGGTAAAAAAGTAACGATAGAAAATCTATTAAAGAAAAATATTACTGCAATTGGCTACGAACTTATTGAAAATGCCAATGGTTTGCCAGTGCTTCACTCCATGAGCGAAATTGCCGGCCCAATATCCATTCAGGTTGCTGAAAAATATTTAGAGAGCAGCACCAAGGGAGGTCGTGGCATCTTATTAGGAGGCATAACAGGTGTTGCCCCGGCAGCAGTGGTTATTTTGGGTGCAGGAGTCGTTGGAACGACTGCAGCAAGAGCTGCATTAGGAAGAGGGGCTCAAGTTATTGTTATAGATAAAGATCTAAACCGGTTAAGAAAGATCGATTCCAATTTCAGGAAGAAAATTACGACTGTAATGGCTAATCCATATACAATTTCAAGGGGTGTAAGGTTTGCAGATGTACTTATTGGTGCAGTTTTGATTAAAGGCGAAAAAACACCACATCTGGTTACTGAAGATATGGTTAATCATATGAAAAAGGGAGCAGTTATAGTTGATGTATCTATTGACCAGGGCGGTTGCATTGAAACAAGTAGAATTACTTCACTTACTGATCCGGTTTATACCTTTAAGGATGTGATACATTACTGTGTTCCAAATATGCCTGCCTTAGTATCGAGAACTGCCAGCTATGGACTGACAAATGCTTCATTACCATATATTCATAATATTGCAGATAATGGTCTTTCTAATGCTTTGTTGGGAGATGAAGGATTGTCTAAAGGTGTTTGTACATATAATGGCACTTGTTCAAACGAAGCAATTGCCAATATATTTGATTTAGAATTTCGTAAATTAAGAATTTTCCTGACGAATTAAGATGTCAAAAAATACATCTCATTTAGAAAACATTTCTCAAATATTGCAATCCTATAGAACCAAACTTGTATCTCCCGAGGAAGCGGTTAAATGTATAAAATCAAATGATAAAATTATTATTCATTCAAATTGTGCTTTCCCATCTACCATTGTTGAATCATTAGTAAAAAGAAAAGATGAGCTTACTAGTGTTGAAATATTTCATGCATTGACAGTTGGTGAACTTCCCTATTTAAGACCAGGTATGGAAAGTCATTTTAAGCATAATGCCTCATTTATCGGGAAGAATAGCAGGGAAGCAATACAAGATGGAAGAGCGGATTTTATCCCAATTTTTCTTTCCGAGATTCCACTTTTGTATAAGAATGCTGAAATTAACTTAGATGCTGCTATAATTAATGTCTCCCCCCCTGATGAACATGGATTCTGCAGCTATGGTGTTGAAGTAGGGTTGACAAAAACCGGCGCCGAATCGGCCAAAATAAGGATTGCCCAGATAAATAAAAATATGCCAAGAACTCTGGGTGATAGTTTCATTCATATAAATAAAATTGATTACCTAGTTGAAGTTGATGAAGAAATAAAAGAACTGCCCCAGTCTTTTGAGGAAATATTACCAGGTATGAAAAAAGTATATTCAAAGATTGGAGAATATATTGCAGATCTTATAGAAGACGGATCTACCTTGCAACTTGGAATTGGTGCCATTCCCGATGCTGTATTAGGAAACCTTTACAATAAAAAAGCTCTTGGTATTCATACTGAAATGTTTTCTGATGGCGTGATAAGTTTGGTTGAGAAAGGTATAATTACTAATGAAAAGAAAATGCTTCATCCCGGGAAAATTATTGCGGGATTTGTTTTAGGAACAAGAAGATTATATGACTTCATTGATAATAATCCTCAGATCGAATTTCATAGGCAGGAATATGTTAATGATCCATTTATTATTTCAAAGAATTATAAAATGATTGCCATTAACTCAGCAATTGAGGTCGATTTAACAGGTCAAGTCTGTAGTGATTCAATGGGTACGAAACTATTCAGCGGATTTGGCGGTCAGGTTGATTTTATACGTGGTTCTGCAAGATCTGAAGGCGGAAAACCTATAATTGCGCTACCTTCTTCGGCAAAGAACGACTCCATTTCTAAGATAGTCCCTTTTCTCAAACAGGGAGCCGGAGTTGTAACAAGTAGGGCTGATGTACATTATGTGGTAACAGAATATGGAGTTGCTCAACTATTTGGAAAAACTGTAAGAGAAAGAGTTAAGGAACTTATCAAAATTGCACATCCAAATTTTAGAGATGAGTTGTCGAAATATGCACAGGACAATAAATATATCTGATTTATGATAGCTGTTATTGGGGATATTCATGGCTGTTATTATACTTTAAAAGAATTAGTAAAGAAAGTAAAATTGAACTATTCTGTTACTGAAATTTATTCTGTTGGAGATCTTATAGACAGAGGTAAATTCAGTTATGAGGTAATTGAATATATTATTGAAAAAGGGATAATCTCTACTGTGGGAAATCACGAATTAATGTTTTATTATTATACAAATGTTCCGAATAATGAAATAGGAAATTTATGGATATTTAACGGGAATGAAACAACTTTAGCTTCCTATTCAGGTAAGAAGGAAAAAATGAATGAACACTTGAATTTCATAAAAAATTTACCTTTTTATATAAATCTTCCCGATTGTTTCATTTCACATGCTGGTATTTCCTCTCTTTTGAAGAAAAAATTGACTGCTGATCCTCTTCTAAAATTAGAAAATTTCAATAAAATAGTTAAAAAGTATTTAGATGACGAGCATGGTTTAATTTGGAATAGGGATTTACTTATGAACTTGGGGAAACTACAAATTGTCGGTCATACAAGACAGGCTCAAATAAATTATCTTCAAAACAATAATACAGTATATATTGATACATCAGTTTATACTGGTAAGAAATTGAGTAGTATTATAATTGAGGAAGGTAAAATTATAGATTCATTATCCGTACAAACAATTCCACAGGATATTGAAAAAAAATATTCTATTTAATATAATACCTCATAATTGGTCTTGTTCGGCTTCTTCTGATGACTTCCTTAAAGCCTGCTTTTTCAAATGAAGAAGGTATGCCAGTCCAGGCAAATGCTGCTGGTATACTGTTTGAATATGGAACCACAGGATAGGCCTCAACTATTTTAGCTCCATTTTCTTTGCAAAACATGACGGCATGTTTTATCAATTCTGTTGACAATCCTTGACGTCTGAATTTTTTTAGAATAAACAAACAACTGATCGACCATACATCTAAATTATCAATGCGGGCTAATATCTTTGAATTTTCGAGCCGGATATAAATATTCCTTGGCGCTACTGCACACCATCCTGCCGGTTCTTTGTCAATATACGCGATAATGCCTGGTTTCTTGTCTTTATATACTAATTCCCTTAAAGACTGCTTGTTTCCTTCACCTGAATTTTCCTTAAAATCCTTTGGTCGTAATCTCCATGTCATACACCAGCATCCTCCGCATGCACCATTAGAACCAAAAAGTTTTTCAAGATCTTTCCATCTTGATTTATCAACCGGAGAAAACTCATATTTATTCATAGAAAACTATATTAAATTTTTACTGTAGCAATTCTTGGGAAACTTTTTAAAATGGTAGAAGGGATATCAATTTCCAAACTATTATTAAGAAATTTAATCATCTCAAATGAATTTGCAACAGCATTTCCGTGGGGATGATTATTGAAAACAATATAAATAGACTTGACCAAAGATTTAATTTCATTTATTTTATTTTTCATTTCCATAAGTTCGGCAGGCGAGTATAAATAATTATATCTTTCACTCTGTTCATCATAAGATTGTTTTATACTCTTATCCTTGAAGGAAGTGAACCAGGATTTTTCATTGCGTCCGTGCAAACGTAAATACAGAATGTCATTTGTTACAACAAGATTAAAGGAAATTGATTTTGAAATCTGGGGTTGATCGATGACACAAAAAGATAAATCAGATTTTTTAAAATATTCTAAAACCTGGGGTTTATTCCAGGAATTATGTCTAACTTCTACAAAAATAGGGAAGTCTTGAAATATATCCTTTAACAGGATTAAATGATTGATTGCTCCTTCATTAAATCCAAAAGAATAGGGGAACTGAATGAGTAACCCTCCTAACTTATTGCCTGCACGTAGTATTTTTAAATTATCTATTACCTGTTGAGAATTATCCTTTGTAAATATTTTTTTATGTGTAAAATCCTGATGCAGTTTTATAGTGAACTTAAACTCTGAATTGTGTATAGTTTTATTTAACCATCCTTCTGTTGTTTTTTGAGAAAGATAAGTGTAATACGTGGCATTTACTTCCACAGTATTGAAATAATGTGAATAAAAAATAAGCCAGTCGAAAGTTGAGGATTGTCCTTTTGGATAAAATGAAGGAACCCAGTCCTTATAACTCCATCCAGCCGTTCCTATGTAAAAATTAGCCATGTCAATATATTTTACTTATTAATTTGAATAATATATATGAAAAATTACAAAGAATTATATTAAATATATCGTCCATTATCATTAAAGCTAGTCGAACCCCAAATGATTAAAAATTTGTAATATGATTAAGAGAAAAGATTATCAGAATTCTGATCATTTTTTAATTATCTTGAGTATAAAAGAGAATATTTTTTATTAAATTCACACAGTACTTTTATAAGGAATCAGCAAATAACCTATAGGTGCTGAATACTTAAATCAGACTGATATTCCTGATCTTCAACTATATAAGATAATAAATTGATCGGGGAAATGTTATTTTAGAACAAATAATTAATTATGCTATTACCAAATCAGTTAACTGTACTGCGGATAATTCTGACTCCTTTTTTCCTGTTTTTTTTCCTTTCCGAACATATACTTTTCAAGCAAATATCAATATGTATTTTTATAATTGCAGCATTAACTGATTGGTATGACGGATGGCTGGCTAGGAAATTCAACTATATAACAAATTGGGGTAAATTCTGGGACCCACTGGCTGATAAAATATTAACTTCTGCGGCTTTTATTGGTTTTGTAATATTAGGTGAACTTCAACTTTGGATGGTAATAATAATAATTCTTAGAGATTTTATAATTACAATATTAAGAGCCTATTCAGATTATAAAGGTGTTTCGTTCGCCACAAGTAAATATGCAAAGTGGAAAACATTTTTGCAAATGGCCTTTTTATATTACCTTTTGTTAATATACACTGGGAAATGTACCCCAGGTATTTATTCTGGGAATGAAAAGATATTTCAAATTCTACTTGACAATAATTTTGTCTATTATTTTATGCTTTTTATTACCCTGATTACATTTCATTCAGGGGTCACTTATTTATATAAAAACCGACTTATCATTTTGAGGTTATTTAAATTTGAAACTTAATTTTTTCGAAAAGCTGATAGGGTCAGGATTTTATACGGGCTATATACCTTTTGCATCCGGAACATGGGGCAGTCTTGCTGCACTCATTATTTATTATATACCGGGATTTGAAAAACAAATAATCATCCTACCTGCAATTGTGGCTTTTACTATTATTGGTGTGATTATCGGAAACAAATTTGATGTGATCTATGGAAAAGATCCGGCTGAATGTACAGTAGATGAAGTAGTCGGCATGTGGATATCGCTTTTATTTCTTCCCAAAATCTGGTTCATTTCAGCAGGAGCATTTATATCATGGCGTACCTTTGATATTATTAAGCCTTCTCCGGCTAGGCAACTTGAAAGTCTTAAGGGAGGTATTGGAATTATGATTGATGATATAGTTGCCGGATTATATTCGTTACTTTTCGTCCATTTAATTTTATTTATTTTTAAATTCTAACAAACCAGGGTTAAAATAAAACATGAATGCTCATATTATTACAATCGGTGACGAAATTCTTATTGGTCAGACGTTAAATACTAATGCAGCTTTTATCGGAAGTAAACTTATTGACCTCAATATAAATGTCAATAAAACATCAGTTGTTGGGGATAACGAAGATGAGATACTTAAGGAATTTACAGAATGTTACAGGGAAAATGACCTTATAGTTGTTACGGGAGGGCTAGGTCCAACACATGATGATATAACACTCAGGTGTGTAGTTAAGTTTTTCGATACCGAACTTATCCTTGACGATAATGTGCTTAAAGATGTTACAAATATATTTGCAAGAAGAGGAAGGGAAATAACTAAAATAAATGAAGATCAAGCCTTAGTTCCTAAAATTGCAAAAGTAATTCGCAATAAACTAGGAACGGCCCCTGGTATCTGGATTGAAAAAGAGAATAAGGTTTTTATTGTGATGCCTGGTGTTCCGTTTGAGATGAAGGAAATGGTAAACTCCTATGTTATTCCAAATCTAAAAGAAAAATGTGGAGTACCGGAAATAATAACTAAAAGACAAATATTACAGACTACAGGGATTCCGGAATCTTATTTGTTTACAAGGCTTGGCGACATAGAGGAACTTCTGGATGGGGCAAAAATGGCATTTCTCCCAAGCCAGTATGGTGTAAAATTAAGAATTACTGTTTCAGATAAAACAGAGGAAGCCTGCAAAAACAAATTATCTGAAATTGAACAAAAAATAAGGAATAAGGCTGGAAGATACATATTCGCTGTTGGAGAAGAATTACTAGAGGAGGTAGTTGCAAGACTTCTGAAGGAAAGAGAATTAACAATTTCTATTGCGGAATCATGTACCGGAGGAAATATTGCTAATCTTCTCACCAATATAAGTGGAAGCAGTGAGTTCTTTGAAAGGGGCGTTGTAACCTATTCGAACGGATCCAAAGTAGAATTATTAAAGGTAGATGAAGACGCTTTATTAGAATATGGTGCTGTAAGCCCCATTGTAGCACAACAAATGGCACAGGGAATACGATCAATAAGCGGGACAGATTTAGGTTTATCGATTACAGGAATATTAGGACCCACAGGAGCTACTCCCGGTAAGCCAGTTGGACTAGTTTACATCTGTATTTGCAATAAAGCCTCTATGTCTGTTAAGAAATTTCTTTTTGGAGAAGACAGGGTACTGAATAAACAAAGAGCTTCCCAGGCCGCTTTGGATATGATTCGAAAACATATTCTTGGAATTCAGCAGGATGACTAGGCTTTTTATTGCTTTAATAATTCCTTTACATATTAGAGAAGAAATTGTTAAATTGAGAAAGGGATTTTTGGCGGGTACTGCAACATACAAATGGGAACCAATTGATAAAATACATCTGACTATAAAATTTATTGGTGAAGTTAAAGATGAGATGGTTGATAATATCATAAAAAAAATCTCATTTGTTGAAGTGTATAATAAATTTGAGTGCTGTCTAACTGGTTTTGATTTTTTTTACAGATCGGGCAAACCATCCATTTTTTATAGTAGTTTGCAGATTGATAAAGTTATAATTGAAGTTGTTAGAAAAATAAATTCTGGACTTGAAGAGTTTGGTGTTCAAGTAGAGAAAAAAGATTTTAAAACTCATTTAACGTTACTTAGGCTTAAAGGTTATGAGGATATAGAACCTTTGAAAGAGATATGTAAAAATAAATTAAATATTCGATTTATAGCGGATACGATAGTTTTATATAAGAGCAGGCTTCATCCGCACGGATCTGAATACATAGAACTAAAAAATTATAAATTAAGATGATTGGAGGAACAATGAGTGCTGAACAAGAACAAAAAGTTAAAATTATCGACGAGGCTATTGCCAGTATAGAAAAAACATACGGCAAGGGATCAATAATGAGATTAGGGGATGGAGTTATAAACCCAGTCGAATCAATTCCAACCGGTGCACTCTCATTAGATTACGCACTTGGAATTGGCGGAATTCCAAGAGGCAGAGTAACTGAAATTTACGGACCTGAATCAAGTGGAAAAACTACTCTATGTCTTCATATAATTGCGGAAGCTCAAAAATTGGGCGGTCTTGCAGCTTTTATAGATGCAGAACATGCTTTGGATGTAAATTATGCTAAAAGGCTTGGGGTAGATACTGCAAATCTTCTGTTGTCGCAACCTGATTATGGAGAACAGGCACTAGAAATTACTGATACACTTGTAAGAAGTAACGCTCTTGATATAATTGTAATAGATTCTGTTGCAGCGCTTGTACCTCGTTCCGAAATCGAAGGTGAAATGGGTGATGCGACAATGGCTGTTCAGGCAAGGCTAATGTCTCAGGCTTTAAGGAAATTGACTGGTGCGATTTCTAAATCAAAAACAGCAGTTGTATTTATTAATCAATTAAGAATGAAAATAGGTGTAATGTTTGGTAATCCTGAAACTACTACAGGCGGCAATGCACTAAAGTTTTATGCTTCTCTTCGAATGGACATAAGGAGAATTGCCGCAATAAAGGATGGTAATGAAGTAGTCGGAAACCGTACAAAAGTTAAAATAGTTAAGAGCAAGGTAGCTCCACCTTTCAAGGAAGTAGAGTTTGATATACTTTATAATGAAGGGATAAGTAAAGTCGGTGACATGCTTGACCTTGCTGTAAACTTTGGAATAATTAAAAAAGGCGGAGCCTGGTTTACTTATTATGACGATCGATTCCAGGGAAGAGAACAATTAAAACAAAAACTATTGGAAAGTCCTGAGCTCTTCAAGAAACTTGAAAATGAGGTTAAGGCAAAATTAGGAATGAAGACCGTTGACGGTGAAGCTAAGTCAGAAGAGAAACCGGCTCCTAAGGAAAAGAAACCGGTAAAATAAGTAATGATAATTAGTGGGATTAAAAAAAAAGATAACACTAATGTAGTAATCGATCTTGATAATGGCGAAAAATTATATCTCGCCTATGAAGTGATGTTAAAAAATGGCTTGAGGAAAGGTGTTGATATTTCCGAAAGCCATTTTCAATTACTGATTAAAGAGAATCAAAAATATTTCATAAAGAAAAAAGCCTTTGATTACCTGGGAAAAAGAATCCATTCTGCTTATGAATTAAGAACCAAATTACTTAGGAAGAAATATGATTCCGATCTTATCGATGTTATAGTTGATGATCTGCAAAAAGGCCAATATCTTGATGATTATAAATTTGCTGAAATATTTACTGAAGAAAACATTCGACTTAAATCCTGGGGAAGGACTAAATTAAAATCGGAATTAATGAAGCGTGGTATTACAGCTGATATCATTTCAACAGTCTTAGTGGAGAAATTTCCCTCTGCGCCGGAGGAATATGAATTAGCATTTCAATTGGCAAATAAAAAATATCTTTCCCTGAAAAACCGCAATTTCGAAAGACATAAACTTATGCAGAAAATGTATTCCTATCTTCTTTCAAAGGGATATGGTTTTGACACTATAAAGAAAGTAGTGGAGAAATTATTAAGCATTTCGTTGGATGAAGAACCATGACGGGGATAACAATTTCAGTATTCTATATTAATAATTTTTAATAGAGATAAGACACAATATTTGTTTAAATATTCTTATTTTATTACCCATTATTTCATTTGCGTAAATATATTTTGCTTAAAAGAGGGATCATTATTTTTGTTAATAAACAATAAAAGGGTAAAATGGCTAAAATTAATTTAACACAAAAACCAATCTCAGAACAAATTAGAATATTACAAGATTATCTAAACAGACGTGCCCAACATAAAACCCAGGGGGATGTTACGATTGAACAGATAGTCAGTAAGTTCAAGCATAAAAAGCTTCTAAATGAAAGAGCTAAAACGGTTCACTTTGATAAATTGCTTAAGATGATGAAAAAAGAACCGCAACAATAACGGGGACCTTCTAAACAATCACAGAACATTTGTATTTCCAATCCTAAATAAGGTCTTAATTTTAACAGCATAATCTAACCTGAGTATATAATAATCCTGTGTGTAAAAATGAGACAGTGGCAATTATATTTATCATTTTGGTAATAATTAATATCCAGTATGTGATGACAAAATGTCCGGATTTATGAAAAATTGTCCAAAAAGAGGACAATATTGTTGTCCCTATCACAATTTTAACCATTTATTATTGTTTTATTTGAATTGTGTAAACTGGCTCATATTTTGAACGATAATTAATTGTTATGAAAAGTAATTTAATAACTTGTGGATTATCATGAGTAATATAAATATATCGATGGTTTCTACTGACAAACTTATCTTCCTTAAAATGAGGTATAAGGATTTTTTTGTTGCCATCCGTCAAAGCATCAATGGAGCAGAAGAAATAAAATTCCCTGTAAGGATTATTTTAAAGGGTTTGATGCTGCTACAAGCAAAAAGATTTAATCAATTCACAAAGAAAGTGATTGTTTCTTTAGGCAGTTTGATCTGAGAATAAGTACACGGAAGTTATTATATCAGGCAACAAGAGCAGAGAGTTTTAAAGAAACTTCATTTAAATCAAAAGGTTTGTAAAAAATAGAGTTTACATATTTCCTTATTGTAAAATCTAAATCTTTGAGTTGGTTGCGGTACACATAAGTCAGAATAACGGGGATGTTAATCTCGCTTTTTATTTCCATACAAATTTTTTCAATCTTAACAGAGGGATCTGTGTCCAGTATGACCAGGTCAAATTTTCCTGAATGAATAATATTTTTAAGGACATTAATATCCGTAGTAGCGGTAATATTATACCTGTTCTGTAGGAACATAAGTAAGCTTACACACATATTGAAATCTGTACTATAGAAGACTATATTTTTCATTTACTTTTTAAATGTCACAATTAAGCATTATTATTCACTAAGTACTAAACTATTAGTGTGCCAGAAATAAGGTATGGAAGTCTTCAAAAATGTTAGATTTCTGATCAAAAAGCCTGTCCTGAAAGGCATGTTTCCCGCATATGGGAAAAGTTAATATTTTCTCATTTTAACAATTGAGAAAATAGCAACTGTTTACCATACTAATTAAACTTTAATATCCAATTCTTTTAATTTCCTGTAAAGAGTTGAAAGACCAACCTGTAGAAGTTCCGATGTCTTTTCTTTATTGAAACTATTGTTTTCGAGAGCCTTCATTATATAGTCCCGTTCAAACCGTCTGACAGATTCTTCAAGTGAGCCCAATTTAGAAAAGTCGATAACTCCGAACTTTGGTCTAAATGAGGGAGGCAGGTCCTGCAGAGTAATAAATTCGCCTTTACAAAATATTACTGCTCTTTCAATAATATTTTCTAATTCCCTTACTTCACCCTTCCATTCATAACTAATTAAAGAGCGGATCGCCTCATTATCAATTCCCTTAATGTTTTTATTCATTTCCTTTCTGTATTTATCAAGGAAATGGTCAGCCAGAAGGGGAATATCTTCTTCTCTTTCTTTAAGTGAAGGAACATTTATCTCGATAACATTAAGGCGGAAATATAAATCTTCACGGAACTTGCCGGCTTCGATCTCTTCCTTTAAATCCCTATTTGTAGTAGCAATAAATCTAACATTTACTGGATATGAAGCCGTAGCGCCGACGGGAGTAAATTCTTTCTCCTGAAGTACACGAAGAAGTTTAACCTGAAGCTGAAGAGGGAGTTCACTTATTTCATCCAGGAATAGAGTCCCGCCATCAGCTGCTTTAATAAAACCTTCTTTATCAGAAATAGCTCCGGTGAAGGCACCTCTTTTATGGCCGAATAATTCACTCTCAATCAGGTTTTCAGTAATTGCTCCGCAATTAAGCGCGATAAAAGGTTTATTTTTTCTTCGGCTTTGGAAATGCAATGCTCTAGCAACCAGCTCTTTGCCAGTACCGCTGTTTCCAGTAATAAGGACGGTACTGTCAGTTTCAGCTACTGTATGAATCATATCATAGATTTTTTTAATAGCCAGGCTTTTGCCAATAATATTTTCGAAATCGTAATTTCGTTGTATCTCTTTTTTAAGTATCCGGTTTTCAAGGAGCAGTTCCTTATATTCGAACATACGTTTTATTTTTATAAGCAACTCATCAAATTCAACCGGTTTCAATATATAGTCACTAGCTCCTGATCTTAGCGCAGATATTGCAGTATCCAGGGATCCGAAAGCAGTTATAACAATAATCGAAGTATGGACATCTAGTTTCTTAATTTCTTCAAGTAATTCAATGCCCTTCATTTGGGGCATTTCAAGGTCGGTTATTACGATATCAAATTTATCATCCACAAGTTTTTGATAAGCAACTTTCCCGTTTTCAGCTTCCTCTACCTGGTAGCCTTCTTTTCTTAAAATAAAGGAAAGCGACTCTCTTATAATTTCTTCATCATCAACAACAAGTAATTTCCCTGACATATATTCCTCTATGGTTGAATTGGTAATAATATTTTAAACAATGTACCGGCGCCTTCAGTACTTTCTACGATAATATCTCCCTGGAAACTTTTAATAATTCCATAACTTACCCATAATCCTAATCCTGTACCTCGCCCTTCTTTTTTTGTAGTATAGAATGGTTCAAATATTTTAGTAATGTTATCTTCAGAAATTCCCACCCCATCATCCTCAAAAGTAATAATAACATTGTCCTCGCTGACATCTGTTTTTGCAAGGATTGAACAATCCTGTCTTGGAGGATTAAGTTCCAGGATAGCATCAACGGCATTTAAGAGGATATTGACAAAGACCTGTTGTATTTGATCAGCTACCAGAGGCAGAAGGGGAACTTTGTCATTTAATGAAACCTTAAAGTTTATATTTTTTGCCTTTGTGCCGACTTTAATTATTTCAATTGCTTCGGCAACATTCTGATTTATATCAGTTAACTGGAGCTCATAATTAGAAGGGCGGGAGAAGTCTACAAGGTCCCGAATGATTTTAGAAATTCTGGTTACCTGGCTTTTTACAAGTTCAAGTTTCTCTTTAATGAACTGGTCATCGGTTGATCTTTGAACTACCTGGACAAGAGCAGATATTGAAGCCAGGGGATTACCTACCTCATGAGCCACTCCCGCAGCCAGAGTACCTATACTTTCCATTTTTTGGGTATGGATCAGTTGTTTTTCCATGATCCTTTTTTCTTTAAGGTCCCTATGGATTCCAAAAAAAGCCGACACATTGCCATTATTATCTAGAATAGGGGAGATAAGTAAATAGGTATAAAATGGTTCTCCACCTTTTTTTCTATTTTCAACTTCTCCAAACCATGCTTTACCTGATTTGATTGTATTCCAGACCTTTCCCCAGAATTTTTTAGACTGTTTACTGCTCCCGAATATCCGTGGATTCTGCCCTATAAGTTCTTCCCTAGTATAACCGCTTGCCTGGATGAAAGCTTTATTTACATAGACCATTTTTCCAGTGATATCAGTTATCTGCAGCGGATTGACAGTATTCTCCGCAACAGTAAAGAACCGGAGCAGATCTATTTCTTTTCTTTTTTGTTCTGTTAAATCTCTTGCTAGAATAAACAATAGATCGGGCGTCCCATTATCTTTATTTACAATTGGAGTTATTGAAATACTGAGATCAAATTCCCGATTATTAATATTCCATTTGACAAAAATATTTCCAGTTCTGGAATTGATTAAGCAATCAGTGAATATTAATCTAAATCTCTCCCTATCCGATATATCAATAAAATCTAAAAAATTCTTCCCATTGATTCCATTTTTATCAGTTTCCGACAAATCTGAAGCAGTTTTATTTAATTCAAGAATTTCGCCTTCATGAGACAAGATAAAACACATATCGTGGAAATTTTCGAAGAGATCAAACCCGAAATTAAATTTACTATTATTCATAATATCTCATAGAAATTATGTTGAATTTCTATATACAATAAGACAATCTTAAATTTTAACATTATATCTATGCTCATTTTAAATCAATTTCAAATATTCGAATAAAATACTTCTCAATAATGAGAAATATTTGCTTAAATACCAAGTATTTTATATTATTTCAATGGTCATTTTTGGATATACATTGATAATTAATCTTGTTCAATATAATCCCGAATGGGAAAACAAAGAAGTTAATAAGGAAAAAATACTCCGGTTAATTGATAATCACCGGGCTGCTGGATCAGTGCTTGTTTTTCCAGAACTTACTTTGACTGCTTTTACAATGAAATCCGATTTCTATGCAGAAGAATTAGATGGTGACACCTTTGAATTCTTTTCTCATATCGCCATGGAATCCAATATAGATATTCTGGCCGGTTTAATTGAAAAAGATTCCAGTTCTTATTATAATACTCTTATACATATAGATGCATCAGGACAAATCAAATCAAAATATCGTAAAATCCATCCGTTTTCCTACTCTACAGAAAACCAGCACTATCAAAGAGGAAAATCGCCTGTAACAACGGATATTAATGATTGGAAAACAGGACTTTCCATCTGTTATGACCTTAGATTTCCAGAATTATACAGGAATTATGGAAAAGAACATTCAGAACTTATTATTGTTATTGCTAACTGGCCAGATACCAGAATCGAGCACTGGAAAGTTCTTTTAAGGGCAAGGGCGATTGAAAACCAATGTTATGTAGCCGGAGTAAATAGGGTTGGGAATGACCCTAAACTTCATTATAACGGCTTCTCATGCATATACGACCCTATGGGTAATGAAGTTGCCTCAGTTTCTGAAATCGAACAAGTTGTTTCGGCTGATATATCAAAAGATCTGATAAACCAAACCCGGAAGAAATTCCCATTTCTCAACGATATTTACTTATTTTGAATAAAGTCTACGCTCTTTTACGCTAACTTACGCTCTTTTACGCTAAAACCTCACGTTCTCTCGTTGTTCTCCTCTTGCTCTGCCGCTTACCATATACTCAGAAGTATATTGGATCATTATAAGTACTTTGCTTGTAATATTTATTTTATTGCAATAATAAGGGAGATCCTGATTTTTTTAGAATAACATAGTTAATGAGAAATAATAAAAAAACCGCCCCGGAATATTTGCATCCGGGACGGCATTACTCATCGTTATCTTATGCATTCATCAATTTAACTAAGTGTCTTTTCGCCTTTTTCCCAGTTGCATGGGGTGAGTTCATCAGTTTGAAGGGCATCTAAGACCCTTATTACTTCATTGACATTTCTACCGACACTAAGGTCGTTAACGCAGACCCAACGGATTGTTCCCTGTGGATCGACGACATAAGTTGCCCTATAGGCAATCTTCTCATTTGGCTCAAGGATTCCCAGAGATTCAGCTAGAGATTTAGATGTATCTGCTATAAGCGGGAATTTTAATCCTTTAAGGTCAGGGTGGTTATTGCGCCAGGCAAGGTGCACAAATTCGGAATCAGTTGACGCGCCGTATAGAACTGTATCCCTGGCTTCGAACTGTTCAAAGTTTTTATTGAACTGGGCTATTTCGGTAGGGCAAACAAAAGTAAAATCTTTCGGGTACCAAAATATCACCATCCATTTACCGTCTTTCTTATGGTCTTCGGAGGTAATTTCCGTGAATTCCTTCCCTATTTCTAGTGAAACAACGGAGGTCTTTTTAAATTCAGGGAACTGAGCCCCTATAGATAATAACTTATTCATTTATAAACCTTTAATATTAATGTTGATTCAAATTACTTTTATCCTGAAACGTTTACCAATAGATAAAATTGATGATGATATAGATTTTATTTATAACTCCAAATATTTTTTATCTTTGTATATGACTTTAGCACAACTTTCTTACATAGTAGCAGTGGACAATTTCAGGAACTTTGTTCTTGCGGCAAATAATTGTTTTGTTACCCAGCCTACCCTCAGTATGCAGATCCAGAAACTTGAGGAAGAACTGGGGGTAATTATTTTTAACCGTTCAAAGCAACCTGTTACACCCACCGAAATAGGCGCCAGAATAATAAGGCAGGCGAAGATAATTCTGCTTGAATCTGACAGGTTGGAAAGTCTTATTGAAAGCAAAACGGGTGAGTATAAAGGATCATTTCGGTTAGGTGTAATTCCAACGATCTCGCCATTCCTGATTCCTCTTTTCATTAAATCTTTTGTTAATAAGTATCCTGATTTGGAACTAATAATTAAAGAACTGACAACAAACGAAATCATAAGAAGTATTAACAAGGATTATCTGGATGCAGGAATTCTTGCTCTTCCTGTAAGTGACCCCGGATTGATGTCTCTACATTTGTATTATGAGCCTTTCTATGTTTATATGCCCTTCAAAAATAAACTAGCCAACAAGAAACATATTGATGAATCTGATATTTCAGCTAAAGAACTCCTATTGCTTAATGACGGACACTGCCTGAGGGGGCAAGCGCTGAAACTTTGCCAGTCATCTGAAAGAGAATGGAATGGATCTACCAGGAAAATATTGTTTGAGAGCGGAAACCTTGATACATTAATAAAGCTTGTACAGAATGATTTTGGAATTACTCTTCTGCCTTATCTGACTGTGAAGGAAAGAATATTGGATGACGGTCATGCGCTGGTAAAGGCATTTAAACATCCGGCACCGAGAAGGGAAGTAGGAATAATATACAGTAAGGCATACCTGAAACGCCCATTAATAAATGCTCTGAGCAAAGTGATTATTTCATCTCTGCCAAAGGAGCTATTGAAATTCAAAAATGAAAATATTATTGAGTAACTATGTTTGTTCATAATGTAAAAATTAATTTCTTTGACTGCGATCCGGCAGGGATACTATTTTACGGCAGGATCTATGAAGTTTGCCACGAAGCATATGAAGCAATGATCGATTCATTTGCACTTAAAGAAAATTATTGGAATAACAAAGAATATATAGTTCCAATAATTTCAAGTTCGGCAAAATATAGTATTCCTGTTAATTTTAAAAATACTATTACGGTGGAAATAACCGTTTCCACACTGAAAGTCAGTTCATTTGAACTTTCCTATACTTGTAAAAATGAGGAAGGGCATGTGTGTGTGGAAGTAAAGACTGTTCATGTATTTATCCACAAAACTATGTGGAAGAAGAAAGAATTAACTAAAGAAATCAGAAAAGGGTTGCAGAGCCATTTTATTCCTTCCTGATTAAATCCAGCAATTTACCCTTTAATAATTTTCCCAGCGGACTTAACGGGAACTCATCTATGAAGTAAAATTTCTTAGGGACTTTAAATGAGGAAATCCTTGTTTTTAGATATTCCTTTAGTTGTTCCGCAGATGCTTCTTTTTCCGGGCTTATCTGAACTGCTGCAGCTATAATATGTCCCCATTCTTTATCTTCTTCGCCAAATACCGAAACATTCAGAATGCCAGGGAATTCTTTTAATAATTTTTCTATTTCCAGCGGGTTTATATTTTCCCCACCGGAAATTATAAGATCATCTCTTCTGGATTCAACAAAAAGATAACCTTCTTCATCTAAAAATCCATGATCGCCGGTATAATGTACCCCATCAATAAATTTGTTTTTACTATCTTCAGGGTTTTTAAAGTATCGGGAAGAACAAGATTCTCCTTTGATTATAATCTCGCCCTTTTTATTTGCAGGGAGATTTTTCTTTTTATCATCAACAATAAAGATTTGGTTGTTAATTAATGGTTTTCCCGCTGAGGGTAATTTATCTTTTTCTGTTTTGCAGTTAAGGAATGTTATTAAAGATGAAGTCTCAGTTGAACCATAACTTTTAGCAATAGGCCATTTATTCTCCAATGCCTGAAGGATAAGGCTATCATCAAAATAGCCGCCTCCCAGAAGGACATATCTTAAAGTTTTATTAGGGTAAATGCCGGCTTCCAAAAGTCTTTTTAGCTGTGCGGAGACGAAGGAGACAAGAGAGGGTTTTCGTAATTTAATTTCATCTGCCAGATCTTCAGTTTTAAGAGACCTGGGGAGTATTAGAGTTGCTCCTGACAAAAGAGCACGGATTATAATCGAAAATCCACCAATGTGATAGAAGGGAAGGGAAGCGAGCCATTTGTCTTTACTGTTTTGATTCAGGACTGAATTACAATTTTCAAAACTCTTCCTGAGGTTGTTAAATGTAAGTTCCACGCCTTTTGGTTTACCCGAAGAGCCGGATGTAAATAGAATCAGAGCAGTTTCATTCTGAGAAAATAGGTCAGGTATAATATTGTCAAACGGCCATTTGATATTTTCATAATTCGAATTGTCTTCATCGAACAAAATATCTTTTTTAACGGCTACTGCATTTGCAGATGGATTAATTATTATTTTTGGATCAACATAAATAAACCGGGGAGACAGAAATGCTAACAGGTTATCAATCTCCAGGGCATTTAATTTAGTATTTAACGGGACAGGAATTGATCCGACTTTCCACAACGCAAATACTAATAACATAAATTCGAAATTATTATCTGATATAACTACAGTATGGTCTCCCCGTGAGATGTTATATTTATATTTTAATATGCGTGCCAGGTAAGTTGCTTTAATATTTACTTCGTTATATGAGAAGGTCTTTTCGCCGGCAGTAATAAAATTAGCCGGGCCAAATAATGCAGCAGATTCAGCAAGCAAGTCAATCATATCAGAATGCCAACCGAAAAGAGGAGACCGAAAATAGCGGAAAACTGAGCGGTTAGTTCAAGCATTTTATTAAGCTCCTTTCCATTAAAATTATAAAGCATCTTTATTAGAGTAATCGCCATAGGAAGTGTAAGATAAGGCAAGAATATCCAGAGTTTGAAATTGAAATTAAAATATAAAACGAGAGGGATAACAAATGAAACCAATAGAAGTAATATATACTGAAATTTTGTGAATGTTTTTCCGAGAATAACTGCAAGAGTAAATTTACCGGCGGCCCGATCTTCTTCAATATCTCTATAGTTGTTTACAACAAGTATATTGGTAATTAATGCGCCTACCGGAATTGAACTTAAAAAGGGGAGCAAGGTAAATTCATGCGCCTGTACAAAATAGGTACCCATAGTACCGACAATTCCGAAGAACATAAAAACAAAGACATCTCCAAGTCCATTATATGCAAGCGGAAAGGGTCCAGCGGTATAAGCCAAGCCGGCTAAAATAGAAGCTACACCAATTGCAAGAACAACTAATCCACCAGTATAAACTAAAAAGAGCCCCGCGGTAAAAGCTGTAATGAATACCAGGGCGATGCCTATCTTCATTTCCTTAACAGATATTAACCCATTGACCATTACACGCAAGGGACCTTTTCGTTTTTCATTATCAGCGCCTTTAACAAAGTCATAGTAATCATTCGAGAAGTTCGTACCTATCTGAATAAGAAGAGAACAGAATAATGCAATTAAGGCATATAGTAAAATGAACTTATTATCGTTAGCTGCAACTGCAGAACCGACAATAACGGGAACAATAGCAGCTGGCAGAGTTTTAAGTCTAGCAGCAATTAGCCAGCATTTAAATTTATTTATTTCACCGTATTTGTTCATTAAGGAAGCTTGGGGAATTTTTTAAATTCAGGTTTTCTTTTTTCAAGATATGCTTTTTTCCCTTCCTGCGCTTCTTCACTCATATAATAGAGGAGGGTAGCATTTCCGGCAAGTTCCTGAATACCGGCCTGGCCGTCAAGCTCAGCATTAAATGCAGATTTCAGGAGGCGTATGGACATAGGACTGTGTTGAAGTATCTGATTTGCCCAATCGACACCTTCTTTTTCTAGTTCAGCAACAGGTACAACTTTATTTACCATTCCCATGTCAAAAGCTTCCTGAGCGTTATACTGTTTGCACAGGTACCAGATTTCTCTAGCTCTTTTTTGACCGACCATTCTGGCTAAGTAACTGGCACCAAAACCACCGTCAAAACTTCCTACTTTAGGTCCTGTTTGTCCAAAGACTGCATTATCAGCAGCAATCGTGAGGTCGCAGATAACATGAAGAACATGTCCTCCACCAATGGCAAATCCAGCAACGAGTGCAATTACCGGCTTGGGAATGCTTCTGATCAGTTTCTGCAGATCAAGAACGTTTAAGCGAGGAACGCCATCCTGGCCAACATAACCTTTGTCTCCCCGAATTCTTTGATCACCGCCTGAGCAGAAAGCATATTTTCCATCTTTTGATGGGCCGTAACCGGTAAGCAAAACAACCCCAATTGATTGATCTTCTCTGGCATCAGAGAATGCTTCAAACATTTCAATAATTGTTTCAGGGCGGAAAGCATTTCTTACTTCAGGACGGTTAATAGTTATCTTTGCGATCCCATCCATCTTTTCATAAAAAATATCATTATAGCTTTTAGCTTTTACCCAGTTGAATTTCATATTTATCCTGTCGAGAATTATTGTCATGATAAATTTACTAAAAGAAAGTGTAAAATTAACGCGGTTGGATTGTGATATTAAAAACCGGACAGGTAATTATTTACAGACTCAATAAACCGGTGCGGTTCTTCAAGATGGGTATTGTGCCCTGCATTTTTAATATTTAAGTGTTTGGCATTCTGAAAAAGTTTTACCATTTCATTATTGATATCTGTGAACTTTGAATCAAGTTCCCCTGAGATTAGTAATGTTTTAGCTTTAATTGTATTAATAATATCGTATACCGGGTTCATTCTGCCAGTCCCAAACCCTCTTAGCATATTGGCAAGCCCAGTCCTGTTATTCTCTAATTTTAATTCACGCATTTTTGAAAGTTTTTCTGCTGAAAATCTTCTTTGGGTATTAAAGAGATCTATATTCATCCAGTAATCAATAAACTTATCAATAGAATTCGCTTCAATAAAAGCGGCGAGTTTTTCATCCTGAATTATTCTATCTTCCCTTAGGTTATGATCATTTATTCCAGCCGAACAACTCTCAAGAATTAAACCTTTAAGGTTTGTCCCGTTATTTAAAGCATAGTTAAGAGCAACCCTGCCGCCTAATGAATAGCCTCCCAGGATGACTTTATCACTTGAAAGACTTAAAATAATGTCTTTCAGCTGATTGACTATCGAGTCAGTGTAATAATAAATAATATCTTTTGGGGAATCACTTCTGCCATGGCCAACCAGGTCAACAAGGTAATAATTGAATCTATTATCTAGAGAAGAAACAACAGGCATCCAATCCTCTGCGGTACCAGTAAAGCCATGTAATAAAAACACTGCACATGCCGAAGATTCATTATTTATCGTGGATTCAACATTAAGCTGAATATCTGAATACCTTATAAACATATTGTAGCAATGATCATTAAGTGAAGATTATGGAATTAAGTTAAATCAATATCATTTTGTTGTATGTGATTTAACTAATTTCTTTAACAAGAAATGACTTTCATTCCAATATTGTTTTCTTAATTCAAATGATTTATGAGAATCCGTTTTCATTTCTAATACAACCATTTGATTTTTATCGGATGAATTTCGCATATATTTTTTCAAATCAGAAGGTTTTTTAATAAAATGGTGTTTAATGCCAAATGCCTCAATAAGTTTTTTGAAATTCAGATCATGAGGTGTTATAAAATACTTTTCAATAAAATTATTATATCTGGCGATGGGAAGTGAATTAAAAATTCCACCGCCGTTATTATTTATCAGTATTACCGTTAATGGAATATCATATTTATTTGCTATGAACAGAGCATTTATATCATAATAAAAAGCTACATCCCCTGTAATCAGATAAACTGGTTCTTTGTTCAATGAAGCAATTCCCAATGCTGTTGAAAGGATGCCGTCAATACCGCTTGCACCCCGGTTATGATAAATTGTCAGGCTTTTCGAAATGCATGAAGCGAAGAAATCAAAATCTCTTACCGGCAGGCTGTTTGATAACATTACTGTGCTGTCTTTCGGAACTTCTTTAAGAAATTCATTCACGAACCCAGGTTCGGATATTGTGTTTGAATTTAATAATATTCGTTTCTTTAGAACCTCCAACTCATTTTCTGCCTCTAAATAAACTTTAACCCAATTATTGCTCTTATTTGAATAATCTTCAATTTTAAGTAATTGAGTGCAAATATTACTACAAAAAAGAGCCGGTGGATATTTGTAGGTTTTCCCTTTTCTGGAAGGATCGAAAATGTCTCCTTCCTCGTTCACAATAATTTTTAGAGGTGTGTGTTTATCATAATATTCCTCTATTCCTCTGGAAGTTGGAGTTCTGCCAAAATGAATTATTACTTCAGGTTCATACTCATTCATAAATTCCTGAGATCTGAATATGGCTTCATAATTACAAAATGGATTATTGAATGGAATGTCTTTCCCTGGAGATTTCTTTTTTGTGTATCTTAATTGAGAAGCTCCATCGGCAAGCAATGGATAACCAAGCAGGGTGCTTAATTTATTTACCTGTGAATAAAAATAATATCCATAATTTTCAGGGCCTACAATTATAAGCCCCTTCTTTAGCCCTGATAATTTACCAGCAAGTTGAAAAAGCCATTTATTATTCTGTTGTTCTTTTTCATTGTGCTTTTTTACAATTTGATAAATTGTTTTTTTTAATAAAGATTGTGTATCTGCATTTATCTCATCAGTAAAAGAATCAGGTTCAAAAGGTTTACAGAAAGGAAAGTTTATATGAACGGGTCCTTTGTTTGAATAACAGCTTACTTCAATAGCTTTTGCAGCAATATTTTTAAGAGAAGTAATTTTTTTAATCGTCAAATCAGGTAGCCCTGCATCTGCAAACCAGCGAATATGGTTACTATAAAGATTATCCTGGTTTATTGTCTGATTTGTTCCTGTGTTTCTTAGTTCAGGAGGTCTGTCAGCGGTACAAATTATCAAAGGAATGCGTTGTAGAAATGCCTCCACAATTGCAGGATAGAATTCAACAGATGCAGTTCCAGAAGTGCACACAAGTGCAACCGGAGTGCCTGTCCTGTTTGCAAGCCCCGCAGCAAAAAAAGCAGAGCTTCTTTCATCTATCAGGACATATTTTTTAATTTTATTACTATTGGCAAATGCCCAGGTTAATGGTGTATTTCTGGAACCGGGAGAAATGCAAGCATATTTTACCCCTCCAGCTGCGAGCTCTTTTACAAACGTTTCAGCCCATGCAATATTTCTATTAATCTTCATTTTTAAACAAGGAGAGAATAGGTCTCATTTTAATTTCCGTTTCTTCAAATTCAGACCTGGGGTCTGATCCATTCACTATGCCGCACCCGGCATAAACGAACAATTTGTTATGCGTAAACAATGCAGATCTTATAGCTACCGATAGGTCCATCTCATTTGAATTTATAAATCCAATTATGCCGCTGAACATACCTCTGTCAAATTTTTCATGTTCTATTATATATTGAAGGGCTGCAGTTTTGGGGGAACCGCATATTGCGGGTGTGGGGAAAATATCTTCAACCAAGTCATATATCTGATCCCTGGATTTGAGGATTCCTTTAATTGGAGTATAAATATGCTGGATATTAGAAAACTTTTTTATGCCTGTTCCTGATTGTCTGAAGTTTTGAACATAGTTTAAGGAAACATCCCTTATAAATTCAATTACCTGATTATGCTCATTCCCATTTTTTTTATCAGTCAAAAGGTTTTGGGCTATTTTGTTATCTTCGTCAATAGTATTTCCTCTCCTAGCAGATCCGGCTAGCGCATCAAATTCAATTTCATTATTTCTGAATTTTAATAACTGTTCAGGAGTAGCGCCAAAAAGAACTGAATTATTTGACTTATATAAAAATATATTACAGTTCCGATAGCTGTCTCTTAACTGAGATACTATAGTATGAAAAAGTGGAATTCCTGTAATATCTGCTACGAGTCTTCTGGACAAGACTACTTTTTTGAATAATCCTTCACTAATTTTAGTCAGTGCGTCATCAACCAGAACGCCCCAATGATCCATTTCATTTTCATTGCTGACAGCTTTAATTGAAGATATCTGCTCGCCAGAATCAGCACAAGCATGTATATTATTTAGGTTATCTAAATGGGTTAGTACTTCATTAACCCACTTTTCAATCTTCTCATTGCCATTTATTAATAGGTTTATAATAAAATATTCTTCATTATCATTTTTGCAAAAAAGAAATCTTGGAATGAACCAGTCATTCGCTGCAAAATCACTCCACTCGTCAGATTTGCTGTCAGAGCAGAATTTTGTTCCTCCAAGTAGTAATGGGAAGTCTTGGGACGCTACTTTGTCAAAATTATTGATCGAATGAGATGTAAAGTCAGATATTTTAGATCTAAGAATAGAAAAACGGTTATCCCCTATAATTTTTATCGACAATAACTCGTCAAAGGCTAGAAGTACAAAATCTTCTTCAGGGCGGTTAAAATAAAACACCTTATTGTTCCCTGAAATAACTGAATCGATTAAATTACTGAAATCAATGCTGCTTATTTTATGAGCAAACCTTAAAATGACCTGGTCTCTAATATTTTCCGGATCGATATTTTTTAAGAAGGTGAGTAATTCTTCTTTTATTTCTGGTACAGGTATAATCATTAATTTTCAGAATTAATTATTAAAAATGGATATCTTGTTCGATAGTTTCAAGAAGTCTTAGATAACTGTCATATCTTTCGGGAAATATTTTTTCATTTTCAACCGCCTCTAAAACTGCACATCCAGGTTCATGGTTATGTGTACAGGTATTAAACTTACAGTTTTTTAAGAAGGGTAGGAATTCCTTAAAATAATGTCCAAGATCTTCATGTCTTATACCATAAGGGTCTATCTCCCTTACTCCAGGAGTATCAATAACATAAGTATTATTGCCTACTTTGAATAAAGTACTGGTAACAGTTGAATGTGTCCCTTTGTCATTATAAGTGCTGACAAGTTTAGTTTTCAGATTAAGTTCAGAGAAAATTTTATTTAACAAAGAAGATTTACCAACGCCTGACTGACCCCAGAATATATTCTTTTTCCCATTGAATAAATCCTTAAGTTCTTTGATTCCTATTCCGTTTTTAGCGCTGGTTCTTATCACTTTATATCCGATCTTAGTATAAATATTTTCCCAATCTGAAAGAAGATTTTCCTGATCGAGGTCTTCCTTATTTATTATAATATAACAGTTAAGACCGGCACTCTCGCCTATAACCAGAAACCTGTCAACCACTTTATTGTTAAACACAGGTGCAAATATACTAGTAATAATGAAGAAATTATCGATATTGGAAGCCAGAATCTGTTCCAGACGTTCCCCTCTGTAACTAGATCCTTTCACTTTTGGGGCCTTCCGGGAGATATAATTATTCCGCTTTTCGATACTGTAGATAGTGCCTGTGCCATCATCGTTTAAATTATAGTCGACATAATCTCCAACAACGGCGATATCCATCTGATATAGTTTGTCCTTCTTAAGATTAAAATCCTTTTTGAATTTACCTCTCAGTGAACATCTGACATTGCTGGTCTCATCTTCAGTAAACACATAATAATCTTTACTTTCAATCCTGGTTATAAAACCTCTGATACAACCTCCACTAATAAATAAAAAAGCGTCCTAAAAGTTAGGACGCTTCGTAGAATAAATCAAATAAATCGGATTTAGAATCTGTAAGTCCCGCTAAGTATAAAATGATCCTCGGTTATAGTTTGGGCAGTTCTTGATACATCGGAGCTATAATTATCACCTATATTATTATACCACCCATGTGCATAAGCAATATCAAGGCCAACAGTTTCATCAGTCAGTATGCCTGCACCGAGTGTAAAATATTTTTTATCATAACTTGCTGGGTCTCCTTTATAGGGAGAAGGTTGAACAAAAAACCCGGCTCTTAGTCTTAAACCAAGATCCTTGAGGGTATATTCAGCGCCTAAGTTATAATTAAAAACGGCGGCAAGATTATTTTTTATGCTTTTATTTATGCCTTCGAAATATTGAGACTGATCATTATTACTCCCATTAGAATAGTTTTCAAATTTAAGCTGTGAATAATCAATTAGAGTACCATCAGCGCTCAAAATTAATCCTCTTATATTAAAAGAAAATCCGGCTGCTAATTCAAAAGGAGTAACAATATCGTATTGAACGTTCTCATAACTGTAATTTATCGGATCCAGATTATAAATTTGATTTAAAAATTGGCTATATCCATTGGTAGTAAATGATTCCTTAACTGTAAATGTTTTTGGGAACTGAACAGTTATTCCTAAACGCGACATTTTGTTAAACTGATAAAGAAAACCTAGTTTAGCATCCCAACCCGAAATATCCCATTTCAAAAGTCGATTAAGATAAAAGGTTTTAAAATTAGTAGTACCTGCATTAGTAGTATCAGTAATTCCTTTATAAGAATTTGCGGTTGCATCTTCATAATAATCGCTGTTTGACTCATACGATCCAGAAATAAGATCTAAATTTAATCCAATAAATAGATTCTTATATATTTCAATAGCTCCTGATAATGTCCAGTTATTAATTCCTCCTGAATTTAAAACATTACCGCTTTGATTTAATAATCCAGTTAATAAAGTTGATTCACCCGACAATTTGCCGTCTGTACCATATACTGGAGAAGATAAATGCAAATCTGCTGTTATTTCATGAGGAGCAGGATGAGTACCATCAATAGTATAATTAAGATAATTAACAGAATTTGCGAGATAATTTATATAAGTAGAATTGGGATTAAATCCGTTAAAACTTAAGATACTGTTGAAATCCTTATCATTTTGATAAGATATTCCAAATACTAGACTACCTTGTACAGTCGGATATGGAAATGCAAAACTTAACCGGTCAAGTTTTGTAGAATTAGAATTGTCCGACATTGCTGTTCCCAGAGATGTTCCATTATTAGTCAAAGTAGCATTATTATTGAACTTTGAGAAATCCAGGCCACCTGAGAATTCCAAACTTTTTAATAATCCAAATCCTGCAGGATTAAAAAATGCGGCCGAGGCATCGTCACTCAGACCAATATAACTATTACCCATTCCAAGTGCTCTTGCTGAAGATCCTAATCCAGGTGTCCCCAATCTTAAAGCATCACCAATCGTTTGAGGGTAAATGACTGTTGTTAATACAGCAATTATTATAATTATCTTAGTAAAACTTCGGCATGTCATTATTTTCTTCCTCCATCATTTCTGTCACCGTCGTTGTTTCTAACTGATCCTGAAGAAGCATTCTTTGCAGCACTATTATCTGATTTATTATCAGTGCTGTTAGTGGTCGATTGTCTGGAGTTTGTATTAGCCGAGCCATTAGTCGGACTATTAGATCCGGAGCTCGAAGATCCGGTACTTACAGTAGGAGGTGCATTATTTATGATTGTGCCTGTCGAGCTGCCAGTGTTTCGTCCATAATCGCCTCGACCGTCTCCCGAATTTCTTACAACTCCAGTTCCCGCACCTGTAGTTTTATCTGGTTCTCTTTTAGGATTATTTTTATTAGGCTTTGGAGCAGCATAGGACAACCACCAGGGATGATGATAGTATTGAGTATAAGCACCATAATAATGCGGGTCATAAAAATAATCACCTGCAACAGAAATAGCTATTCCCGAATTCGGCTCGTAGGAAGAGTCTCCGCTATTGCTGCTTATATTATTTGAATTACCATTGTAATATGTAGAATCGTCATATGCGTATGTATCACTTGGTATTGTGTTATCCATGCCAGGTGTCCAGACGATTGTATAACATCCGGTTAAATTCAATAAAAATGCTAATACTACAACACTATAAATTTTAATCATATTTTATTACCTTGTTTTCCCATGTCCCTCATTTGAACTGCCTCGACTTCCACCAGAATTTCTGCCGGAATTACTTCCACCTGAATAACCGCCTCTGTTGGAACCGCTGCTTCTGCTGCCACTATTGCGTGAGGTGTTTCTTTGAGGTGCTCTGCTGTAGGTTCTCTGAGGAGGTCTGTTACCTCTTGAAAAAGTCCCATTTCTGGTTCCGCCGCTCCTGCTGTTAGGTCTGGTATAATTAGGATTTTGCCTTGAAATTAAATTTCTTGGTTGCATTTGCCTGACTGTAGGATTATTTGACCTGTTAATTACAACAGCAGGACTTGTTGCTCTATTTCTAATAACAGTAGAATTTCTTACTAATGTCTTGGCAGCTATATTGTTTCGGCTTGCAATATTTCTTCCTCGTATAACATTTTCCCTTATGGCATTTCCATTCCTTATGCCGGAGTTATTTCTGATTGCCAGTCCATTCCTATAAATTGAGGTATTCCCTCGATTGTAATACCCATGATTATACCATCCGTGATTATGGTAACCGTATCCATAACCAAAACTGAAATATGGATATACAAAAAATGGATCATAGGCCCAGTAATAAGGGGAGCACCAGTAATTGTAATTGAAAGGATCCCAAAAGAAAGGATCATACACTCTGCCGAATCCTACACGAAAGGATGCAGATGGGTAGTAATAGCTGTAATAATTTCCATTATATAAATCGGGATTATCAACATTATCGCCATTGTCTACATAATTACTATCATCATAATTATATGACGAATCCTGATTTGAATAAGAATCTGAATTATAAGAATCTGAGTTATTAGATCCATTATTCGGATATCTATCTGCGCTTCTGCCTCTGGTCGCTAAAGAAGTATAACAACCTGCCAAAAAGATACTGCTTACAATCAAAAGCAATAAAGGGGAATATTTCATAGTTTTCATTTTTTACCTCTGCTTACTATAGCAAATATGAGCAAAAATCAGGCCCGGATAAAGTCATATATAATTATAAATTTTAATCAATTAAACGGATTCATGTACAGAAAATTATACTTTCCTGTATATTATAAAATACATATGAGCCAGGATTTCATCAAATTGTTCTAAAACAATTTATGCCAATAATTGGACAAAATAAAATGAACTATGGTTTGAAAAAGCTGTAACCTGATTCACCTTATTAAATTCAATTTTAGTAGAAAAAGAGATTATTTGAAAATATTTTTAATATACTCAATTTTAATGCTTCTATCCGCAGTGCTTGGGCTCCACTTTTTGTTATTTAACAGGTCTCTAAGATCAAAACCAAGTGTTAGACCTTCACCCATAACCCATCTGATTCCCATATTAAGGTAACCGTTACCGGCTCCGTAACTATTTGTATTGTTATCATTAAGGGCAAAATCGTATTCTCCTATCACTGACAGATTTGGTCCTATTGTCTTTTCAAAACCAGTACTTAAATCAATAAAGTTGTCCCCGTCTTTTCTTTCAAGAGAATAATTCATTGTGCCATGCAGACTAAAGAAACCCAGGAAAGCAAAATTTTTGCTCACTGCTCCAAAAAAACCTGGCGATTTTATAGCATATCTGCTGCTTGAATCAAAGTATTCACCTTTTCCCTGAGAATCGAATCCAAATGTCAGAGCCGGCAATCCTACTGATTCATTAAATGCGCGGTACCGTATATTAACTCCCGGATATTTGTACCATCCAGGTGAACCTGCACCTATTAAATTCATGCCTCCGTATGATATACCAAAACTAACATTTTCAAAAACCCCAACTTCAAGTTTGGCAATAAATACTCCTTGAGGTAAAATATCTGTAGTCGCCCCCACAAATCCCTTCTCCAATATTCCGGCAGTCGGCATATCTATCAAATTTCTGTATTCATATTTCGCTGATTCCCCGGCAGTTCCCTGACTGAAGCCAACCGGGCTGATTGCTAAACAAAGTAAAAGCAGTAACACCTTTTTCATATTCCCTCAATGTCTGTTTGAGAATAAGTTAATAATCATTCAAAAGATAACCATATTGGACTTTATATAGAAATTATTTTTTCTATTCATGCAAAGTTTGCTTCAATTATTATTTCAATTGTTGAAGGGAACAATGAGAATTTCGGTTTAATCGTTATTGATACTTTACCTGGGTTATTCTTAGCCTTTATTTTCATTATTCCCTTATCTTTATCAATAAACACTATCTCAACAAGTTCAGCTCCTTCTGAAATAGTAAACTCAGAAGGGGAATTCCTGAACGGTGCTCTCAAACCAAAAGAATTCAATGGAACGGCTTCAATAATTAAATTAGATTTGTTATCAGCATATAGCCTTTCAGGTACTATTTTGTATGTTACTTCATAAATACTGAAAACGTACTGGTAGAAAAAAAAACCTGCAATAAACATCAGTAATATTATTATAAAATAAATCTTTCCACTCCTCATTTTTATTAATACCTGTAAACTATCTGGTGTAATTTTTTATATCGAAGCATGGTTTTTACCATATTGTCAATTATCTTCCTGACAATATTATCAGGGACACCATCAAAATGTTTCGACTTTATTCTCATGTCACACTGGTCATTTACGTAATCAATAACTATAAATTTTTTATTTTCCTGAATAACAATTTCAGTTGAGAAAAAATCAAGGCCGGTAAGCATTGCTATTCGTTTGGTAATAACCATCAATTTGCCTAACCGAAATGTTTTTATTTCTTCAGAAGTTATTTCTTCATAAATATGAGTTAAATCATTCCACCACACGGCAATGGGATTCCCAAATGCCCAGAAACACCTAAACCAGCCTCTTTTCCCATCTATCAATGACGGGTAAATTTTCTGCTGAAGTATATATTTATCATCAGAATTAGTGCTTCTCTCTTCAAGTATCTCCTTAAGTGATTCAGCACCGGTTACAACTCCAATTCCTCCTCCGGTTGTATTGCAAGGCTTAATTATAAATGGTCTTCCAAGTTTGGCAAGTTCTTCAATAGATATATAAATATTTTTAAATTGACTGTTTGGAGGAACAATAATCGAATAGGGAACTTCAAGGCCTGAAGTGATGAATTCAAGATGCATACTCGCTTTATCAATAGAATGCTTTATGTTTTTATATGGATTAAAAATTCTTGTTTTCCTTCGGGAAATTATTTTGGCTATATGTTCAAAAGTGTCATTTACATCTGAAGCACGGTCTAAATAAAAATTAAAACCTAATTTCCTGTTTCGAATTTTTTCAGTTACCTCTAAAATATTGTTATTGGTTATTCTGTAAGAAGATAGTCCGGCACTCTGTACAGAAAATTCTGTCATATTGATGAAATCTTCATCATATTCCCAGACATATGAAAGTCCCAGGTCGTAAATTTCCATTTTTAGTTAAATTATTCTTTTTAGGTTAAATCTTCATGAAATATACGAAAAACAAGGGAAACTTTTAATTTCCGGTCGTTTTCTATGCCTGCTGCATTCTATTATTATTACTATATTTACCCTGAAGTTTTTTATAAAAAGATGTATTAGTTCACATAATCTCTGCCGGAAAAGTAGTTTATTAGATTAAATTTATTGTCCTTTAATTATTTCCAGATCATATTTATTTTTATTTCTTATGATAAAATATATAGTCCCGATTATTTTAGTATTTATTCTGATTAGCTGCTCTTCAGAAAAGGAAGTACAAAAAGCAGATAAAAAATCTTCTTCAGGTGAATATATTCGGCCTGAAGACAAGGAAAAATATGCCCTTAATCATTTTATAAATGGATCTGTTGCAGAGACTAAAGGCGATTATTCTGAAGCCATTCAGGAATATCAGCAATCACTGAATCTAGATACAAATGCGGCAGTTTATTATACTCTTGCAAAATGCTACTTCATGACTGATAAAATTCCGCAGGCTCTTTCTAATTCCCAAAAATCCATTCTCTTAAATAAAACCAGAATAGAATATTATGAACTGCTTGCTGATATTTTTAATTCCGCTAAACAAAACGATTCCGCAGCCGCAGTTTATGAGAAGATTATTAAAATGGATTCAACAAATTATTCTGCCTATTATAAACTAGCACGGATTTATGAGCTTTCTAAACCGCTAAAAGCAATTGATTTATATAATAAGCTAACGGATTTTTTAGGCCCCGACTGGAGTATTTTAATGCGGGTAGGGGAATTATATGAGAAATTAGGCGACGATGATGCAGCAGCTGGTTCAATCAATAAGCTTTTAACAATTGATCCCAGCAATACTTCTCTTCAGAAATTATTAATTGAAATCTATGAACGAGGTAAGAAATATGAAAAAGCCCTTGAAGTGGTGAACGATATTATTGAATCTTCTCCTGAAGACCTTGATGCTTTGGAAATAAAAGCTCAGCTGTATATCGTCCAGAATAAATGGGGGGATGCTTCAAAAGAATATAATGTTCTTCTTGCTCATCCGGAATTACCTTTTGAAGGGAAACTTCGAATTGGCATTTCCTACTTTGCTAAATCACTTTCGGACTCATCCTTATACCCGATTGTAAAAAAATTCTTTACTACCATCGATAAAGATACTACGGCTCTCCAGACTAAAATTTATCTTGGTGCTCTCAACTTTCTGTTAAAAGAAGATTCCGTTGCTGATAGGTATATGATTTCGGCGGTGGAATTGAAAGCTCGCGACCCGCAAAACTGGCTTCAGGCCGGAGGATTATTGTTCGACAATAAAAAATACAGGGAAGCTGGTAAAGTGATGAAGTATGCTGCATCAGTCTACCCTGATGACTTTGGAGTAAACTTGATTACCGGTCTCTCATTCGCCCAAATAGAGAACCCAAATGAAGCTAAACCTTTTCTGGAGAAAGCAATTCAGCTATCTCCGAACGATGTAAATGCTTTATCTGCTTTCGGATTCACCCTGAACCAACTAAAAGATTATGATAATGCTGTCAAATATCTGAATAAAGCATTAACTTTAAAACCTGGAGATGTAAATCTACTTGGAACTCTTGGACTTATTTATAATGCCCAGGAAAAATGGACTGAATGTGACTCAGTTTATGAAATTGCTCTTAAACTTGATTCTACTAACGCTCTTGTTAATAATAATTATGCTTATGCACTGTCAGAACGAGGTATTCAACTCGAACGCGCATTGCGGATGGTTAATCTGGCACTTAAGGCTGATTCCGGAAATTCATCCTATTTAGATACTAAAGGATGGGTTTATTTTAAATTGAAGGATTATGATAAAGCAAAAGTATTTATTCAACATGCTATCTCAGCCGGAGGTGAATCTGCCACAACGCTTGAGCATCTCGGGGATGTTACCTTTATGACTGGAGAAAAAAAATCTGCCATCCAGCTTTGGCAGAAAGCCTTTAACCTTGACTCAACCAACAACAATCTTAAAATTAAAATTGAAAAAGGTGAAATTTGAAGTCACTTGTATTAATCTCTTTAACATTTATTTTCTGCTTTATATTATTGTCTGGATGTGTGCCTTCAAAACCAACCGAAGAAGTGGAAATTCTTCCTACTGAAAGACTTGTTAATAAACTTGAAGCTAACAGAAGAAGGATTAGAACTTTTGAAGGTAATGGAACTATTACAATTAAATCAAATGAGTTTAATAACAGTGCAACTTTCAGGATAGTTCTTGTAAAACCTGATTCAATATATCTCACTTTTATTGGACCTTTTGGAATTGAGATCGCTCAGGCATTGGTTACAGATAAAGAATTTGTGTTTTATGATGCCCTTCAGAATACTGCCTACAAGGGTGCATCCGGAGGCGATATACTGCACCAGATCTTTAAAATCGACCTTTCCTTCAACGATATAATGGATGCCTTTATTGGTTCAGTAAATCTCACTAAAAATCTTTATAAAACTCCGAATACTTATCAGGTAGTTTATGATAAATATTTTCTGACATATAAAGACTCAGATTCAGCCAATTCTTCACAGTATGAAGTTGATGTCCGTAACCTGGGTATATTGCACTACCTGCTCAAAAATAATAAAGGGAATGACCTGCTGGAAGGAAACTATTCAAATTTTGAAGTTTTGGAAAATGTTGCCGTTCCTGCTAAAATAGAAGTAATGAATAGGAAACAAAACGAATCGGTTACTATTGATTATAAGTCAATGACAGCTAATAAAAAAAATATATACATCGATTTTAAACTTCCTGATGATGCTTCTGTAATTAAATGGTAAAATCAATAAAATATTTTTTTATTTTATTTTTTCTGATTATCCTTCCTTTCTTATTTCCCCAGGATAAGGAGCAGATTAAAAATAAAAAAAGTGAACTATCCCGGATCAAGGAAGAAATCTCCACCCTTGAGTCACAGTTAAAGCTCAAAACTTTCAAAGAAAAACAGTCATACATGGCTCTTGAAAATTATAGTAAGCAAAGTTATCTGCTTAACTTATTACTCAATAAGTTAAAAGATGAAGAGCAAATAAAACAAATTGAAATTGATTCCACCTTAAACCGGATTGCTGTAATCGATAAAGATGTCATGGCCCTACGCGCCAATTATGCAAAGTATGTGGTTTCCCTATATAAAAAAGGGAAGGATAATGAGATGTATTCTCTTCTCGATGCTGGTTCTGTTCAGCAGGCTCTTTTAAGATTTAAATATCTACAAAGATTTTCTGAAAGAAGGAAAAGAGATCTTGATATATTTGAAACTAATAAACATGAACTTATAACTCTTAACGAGCTATATAGAAAAGAAAAGAATGAAAAAACTATTCTGGCAGAACAAAAAGAAAAAGAAGACCAGGACCTGCATGGGAAATTAAACGAAGGGAAAAAAGTCCTCGTATCAATTCGCCATGATAAAGTTGAAATAAAAAAGTCAATTGATGCCAAACTCTCTGCAGAAAATAAAATTAAAAATATGATCGCCAGACTGATTGAAGAAGAAGAGAGAAAAAGAAAAGAGGAACAAATAAGACTTTCCCGACTGGAAAAAGAAAAAGCGAAAAGTGAGGATAAATCATCTGAAGTCATTAATAAAAAACCTATTAACAATGATGCGGTTTATGATGTAAACTTGTCCACTTCAGGATTTTCATCTTTTTCATCTATGAAGGGAAAACTTAACTGGCCTGTTACTGGCGGACATATAATCAGACATTTTGGTGAAAACAAAAATCCAAAACTAAATACTGTTACTATGAATTATGGTGTAGATATTAAAGTCTCGTCTGATTTGAATGTAAAATCTGCTGCCGAAGGCGTCGTTTCAGCTATTGACTGGATTCCTGGATATGGAACTGTAATTATTATTACTCATAAAGAAGGATTCAGAACAGTTTATAGCCATTTGTCTGAGGTTTTTGTTAAGGAAGGGGATAAGGTAAAACTTGGAAGTGTTATAGCCCAAATAGGAGAAAGTATTGAAGGTAATATTGTCCATTTTGAAATATGGAACTCCAGAATAAACCAGAATCCGGAAATATGGTTAGCCAAAAAATAAATAACAAATCCAAACAAGCATCCTTTCTGAATTTATTATTAATAATACTCCCCCTATTATTTCTTATTTACAGGCTTTTCAAATTTTTCAAATTGGGTCCGACATTATTCCCTGACTCAAATGATTACCTGGTCTATGCAAGAGAAATATTGAAAGGCAGCTTTGTTAGCCCTGATGCAAAACGAACCCCAGGATATCCTTTATTTATTGCTTTTTCGTATCTCGTTTTAGGAAACCGGCCGGATTCAGTCGTTTGGCTCCAGATAATTACCGGATTAATTTCGCAGTACTTTTTCGTTTATTTATTAAGATCTCTCCGTTTTTCTTCTGAAATTATTGTTGCGGTATTATTATTGTACCTCTTAAGCCCTCTTGCGTACATCGACCTTAATGTGTTGACAGAGTCATTCACAGTATTTTTATGTATTTCCCTATTTCTTCTGCTATTTAAATATTTCGAATCCAGGAAAATAGTCTTTTTGATATTAGTATTAATTACTGCTGAATTTCTTGTATTCACAAGACCTCAGTTTATTGTTTTTACTGTACTTGGAGCAGTCTTTCTACTTTATAAAAAAGAGAAGCTTATATCAATTCTCCTTCTTGTTGTTATTTTATTTTCAGCTGGCGCATGGTCTTTGGTTAATCTTGAAAAAAATAAATACTTTGGTATGACTTCCTTGGTTGGATTTAATTTGATCAACCATACCGGCTATTTTATTGAAAAAGAAAGAATCCTTAATCCCCGGCTTGCGGATATTTATATTCAGAAAAGAAATGAATTCGAATCAACTTTTCAGGGAAGACAGGAGTTTACAATATGGGATTGCAAAGATAGTATTATGAAAGCCGAAGGATATAATTTCACAGACCTTGGACGGGAATTATTAAGGATTGACATTATTCTTATTCTTAAACATCCTGGCTCTTATATTTCCTCAGTTTCAACTTCAGTTTATAATTCTTTGATTTGGTCCAATAATTATTCTCCTTCAGGATATAAATTAAGATTAACCTCTTCACTTATGGAATTGATTTTCTGCACTGGTATAATATTCCTATTCATTATTGGAGGAGATAATATTATTTTCATACTCATGAAACTCCTTTTTCTGTCTAATTTTCTCTTTTCATGCATGATGGAAAGAGGCGAGAATTTCAGGTACAATATTCCTCTCTTATTTATACTGTTTATATATTTTGCTCCGGGTGTCTATTTGATTTTCAAAAAAAATCTAAGGGTAAATGAAATCTTTCATTAAAAAAACATACCCTTTCGTACAAAAGATTCTCGTTGAATCCCAGTATGTCTTTTATATAAATCTGATTGAGAAAGTTGTCTTTTTTATCTTTTTCCTTATCCTTGCAAGGGAACTTGATAAATCAACCTATGGTCTGATCGCCACTGTTTTTGCTTTTTGTAACTTGTCGGGATCATTATTTGATTTAGGTTTTGGTTTTTATTTCCAAAGAGAATCAGGCACACAAAATATTAGAACCGAAATGGAATCTGCAATTTCATTTCGGCTTTTTCTGTTTATATTTTTTGCGATAGTTGTCTTCTTTTATCTCCACTCTAATCTCCTGATCGATCCTATAATTATTTCTATTATTGGCCTTCTTGTTTATCTTAACGGTTTTAATGTCATATTAAACTCCTTTCTTTACGGCAGGAAAAAATATAAAAAGAGCTTCATAGGGTTCCTGTTAAGCCGGATAATTTATATCGCTCTGATACTAATGTTTATTATACTAAAAGTCCAAAGTTATTTTATTCTTTTGACTTTACTAATATCTGTGGTTATCCACTTCTTTATATTAATTAATTTATGCAAACATGAGGATCTTCATATAAGGTTGCGGTTTGACCGGAAAACTCTGACAAAAGTGCTAAAGTCTTCAATTCCTATTGGATTGGGATCAGTCTTTGTCCTCCTTTATGACCGTATTGATATTTTAATTATAGAAAGGATTATCAGTTTTGAGGCGGTGGCAGTTTATTCTATCGCTTATTCACTATACAGAGTTCCGCATCTTATTTCTAATGTGATATTAACGCCTGTTTATACTGATCTTAGCAGGTCATTTCTGTCAAAGAAAACAATTGAATTACATGAAATTATTATAGTGTTTGTAATCCTGATGGCAGTCTCCGCCGTATCTATATTAGTTGTTCATTTTTTTGGCGAAACTATTATTCTATTCTTTTATGGCAACAAATATTCTGCATCTATACCTTATCTTAAATTCTTAGTCTTTGCCCTCCCCGGTTTATTTTTAAACAATTTTACCGGTGTTATTTCAAATTCAGTTAGGAAGGAAAAGATACCAATGTTTAGTACTGGTATTACTGCAGTTGTTAATATCGCTGCTAATATAATTCTTATTCATCTATTCGGCATATGGGGAGCAGTCATAGCTACTATAATTAGTGAATATTTCGTTGTTATTCTTCAAACTGTCTTTCTGGTTAATCATAATATAAAAAATAAGTTTATCACATCCTGATATGAAAATATATTTCATCGGTGGTTATTTTGATTCAGATAATCAGGGGGCTCCGCTTCTTGTTTCTGCCGGTCTGTTTAATTCTCTACGTAAAAATAATATAACAATTAAGTATCTTACTTATTTTATTGATGGGCGTAAATACTCAAGATTTCAAAAGCTATTTGGAAAACAAATATTAGATCCGGATTCTCTGAGATTAGGAATTATTCCGCTGATTATGTTTGTTGTCCGGAATAGACCTGACGCCTTGTATCTATTAAATATTGAGTCCTTTTACCTTCCGCTCCTGCTTCTTAAATATATTTTTAGGTATAAAGTTTACTATATAAGTCATGGCATAGCTTCTTATGAGAATCATTACTTCAGGAAAATCCCATTCATTCTTAAAACGAAAAATAGTATTACAGAATACTTGAATTTTAAGATATCTGATAAAATTATATCCCTTTCAGAAAAAACTGCAAGACTTATTTCATATTGTTATAAGATAGATCATAACCATATCAAAGTTCTTGATAATGGAATTTCAACGAATGTCACAGTAAAAAAGAACATCTCAGTATTTGACCCTTCCAGTATAAAACTGGCTGTTATAGGCTCCACGGACAGAAAGGAAAAGGGCATTGGCGCTCTGATTACCTCGCTTGTTTCATTTGATATGGATATTGAATTAAATGTTTACGGAGAAAAAACGGACTTGTTGAGGACGGATCGTTACAATAAATTGAATGTTAATTATTTCCCGTTTATGGAAAAGAAACAATTACTCTGCAATTTAATTGAGAATGATATTTATATTGCTCCTTCATCTTATGACACTTTTAATTTAAGCCTTCTGGAAGCAATGAATTTAGGTATGCTTATTATTTCCTCTGACCGTGTCGGATTGACAGAACGGTTTGACGAAAATCTTATGCGGTTCGTTTACAAGCATCATAGTAAAGATGACCTTTTCCATAAATTGAAAATGACATTAAATCTTTCTCCGGAAGAAAGAAAGTATTATTCCGGTTTGAATCATCAGTTTAGCCTGGGATTTACCTGGGATAAGGTATCTATGCAGTATCTTGAGATATTCAGTGGAAAATAAAGAGATTATCCCTGGTTTGATTTCTGTTATTATGCCTGTAAAAAATGCCGGCGAATATATCAACGATTCTGTCAGGTCAATTCTTGATCAGTCTTACACAAATTTTGAATTTATAATAATTGATGATGGTTCTTCTGATAATTCGCCTGTATTACTTGGCAAATATAATGACCCCAGAATAATATATTATCAAAGAGAAAATGAAGGGCTTATAAATCAGTTAAACTTCGGCCTCTCGGTTGCAAAAGGGGAATTTATTGCTAGAATGGATGCCGATGATCTGTGTGACAGCCGCAGATTTAAGCTTCAGATTGACTTTCTTAAAGATAATATTGATGTACACTTAGTGGGTTCAAATTATTATTATATTGATCAGAATGGAAAATTTATCGTCGAGAAGAAATTTCCTGAATGTCACAGTGATATTGAATTCATGATGCCTGTTACCACTTCGGTTCTGCATTCGTCCATTTTGGTTTATAAAGAGGAACTAAATAAAATTAAAGGTTACGATAATTCAAAACTTTATAATGAAGACCATGACCTTTTTCTTCGCCTCATCGAAAATGGATGCATAATGCATAATATTCAGATTCCGCTTTATTCCTATAGAATCGGGAATGGTTCCCTTGCCAGCAGGAATATGGTAACACAACAAAATAACGTTTATAATTCCGGCATTAGTTACCTTGAAAATAAATATTGCGGCAATGATAGAAATAGTTTTGACTACTTATATAGATCTGCTCTGCTGGAATACTACCGTGGGAGTGTAAGTAAAGCAAGGAAAATATTCATGAAAATTGCTTTGTCTTATCCCTCCAGAATATTTCCAATAATGAGATATATGATTATTTCGCTTCTGGGGAATAAATTGGTTGGCCTTTTGCGTAAATTGAATGTTTTCCGGAAGATCAGTTTCATGATGAACAGATACTTTCATAAAGATTTTAATTCCATATCCAAACCAGCATAGTATTGAACTTAATTTATCAAATAAAGATTTTTCTTAGTAACCTGGTTTCCTTCCTGATAATCCCTTTTTTCCGAAGGAAGCATGGTAAATTCAACGACAAAATTTTAATAATCAATACTGAAAAATTAGGCGACCTTATTATCTCTTCTGATTTTCTCTATTCTCTGAGATTAAAAAACAAATCAACCAGGTTTCATATTCTATTAAATGAATACTATCATGATCTTTTTAACTGGTCTGTTCTGGGCTTTTCGCCTTTGATGCTTGATAAAAAAAAGTACAGATATAATTTTATATATAGATTCCGATTTATTAGACAAATTAGAAATAATAAATATAAAGCCGTTATAAATATTACCCAGGAGAGAGGAATGATAAATGACGAATTGTCTCTTACATCCGGTGCGGGTAAAATTACAGCAATGAAAAAAGATACACTATATATTCCTTCTGTATTCCTACGGAAAAACAATTTGATGTATGATGAGGTCTTTAATTGCACCGCTTACAATGAATATCGGAGATTAAATGATTACCTCGTCAAGGAAAAAATTAAAATAGTTACTGGCGGAAATATTTTCTACCCTTCATCTTCATTCCCCGAACTAAAGATTGATCCGGGTTGTATTGTTATTGCCCCCATGTCAAGTGAAATGCATAGAAGCTGGGGACTGGATAATTACAGGGAATTATGTGATAAAATATCTGATAAAATAATCCTGCTCGGCACTATGAATGAATTAAGTTCATTGGAATTTGTCAGAAACAGGAAAGAAAATATTAAAATTATAACTGGAATGAAGTTATCTCAGATTTCAGCAGTGATAGGTAAATGCAGAATATTTATCGGAAATGATTCCGGATTGACTCACCTGGCACATCAGATAGGCAGACCTCTTATAGCAATTATAGGTGGCGGTAAGTTCGATAAATTCTTTCCGTATAAAGAAAGAAATGACGCTTTGTTCTTATACAATAAACTGGATTGCTTCGGCTGTGATTGGAAATGTATTTATGATAAAAAATTATGTCTAACTGAAATATCAGTTGATTACGTTATGAACTCAATTAATACTCTTTTAACTGTCGCTGCGAATAAATAATGAAAATAGATAAAGGTTCTCCAATAAATTTCAATTTATCCGGACTGCATAAAAGAATCCAAAAACTTGAATCAATCTGTCCTTTCCCTTTTGCGGATGCGGTTGACTACGGGGCAGGGAAGGGTTCTTATTCGGTTTTCTTAAATACAAAGGTTAAATCATTAACCGCCTTCGATATAGATATAATAAATCTCTCCGGAATTAAAGATCATCAGCAAGGGAAAGAGATTAAATTAGTCATTACCTCCGGATCTAAAACTTGCTTCCGTTCCGGATCATTTGACGCCCTATTCGCAATTGAAGTACTTGAACATATAGATGATATCAAGGCTGGCATCAAAGAAATAAAAAGAATATTAAAGAATGATGGACTGGCATATATAACAGTGCCAAATAAATATTTCCCTCTTGAAACTCATCATGTTTATCTTTTTGGAAAACCTGTTGATGGCAGGCTGGTACCCTTTCTTTCTATGTCAGATTCTATACATAATAAAATCGGTTCCTCGAGAAGATTCTCTGTAAAATCACTGGCAGCCTTATTTGAACTGGAAGGTTTTGAAATTGTGGGATTCGATTATATTATGCCTCCATTTGATAATTTCAAAATGGGTAAAAAATTTATTAAACCGGTGACAGACATTATTGAAAGTTCAATTTTCCGGTTCCTTGGTTCTAATATTGTAGCTGTTTTCAGGAAGAAGTAACTGGAAGATACTTTGAGTATAACTTCTCATATTTAAGTGTCATCTTTTCTATTGAGAAATCATCTTTCACTTTTGACAGTGCATTTTCAATGATTTCATTATAACTGTTATAATTAGCGAGTATAATTTTAATTGCCCCGGCTAATATTTCTGGTTCAGTAGAATCAAGTAAAATTCCTGTCTTTCCGTTTGCTATAAAATCCTCAATCCCCCCGCTCCTTGTTGTAACCACAAGAATTCCTCTTGCCGCCGCTTCAAGTATTGATAAAGGCATTCCTTCATTCATTTTTGACGGCAGTATAAGGATATCTATTGATTTATAAATCTCATCTTCATCGTTTGAAACATCAGCAAACAAAACAAAACTGCCTAAATTATTTATCCTAACGAAATCAGTAATCTTTTCAATTTCACCTTTCCCTCTGATAATTAACCTGAATTTTGTGTTTTCAGTATTAAGCTGTTTGATTGCCTCTAAAAGATCAAAGATACCTTTTTCTTTAATGAGCCTTCCTATAAAACCAAACGTTATAATGTCATTTCCGGATTTTTTCAAACTGGGTATCTGAACGCCATTATTAATTTGTTCTATTCTGTTTTTATCAATATTACTTGTCTTCTGTAGATTTAGTTTAATTGTCTTTGAAACAGCAACTGCGATATCAGGGAATATTATTTTTTGGAACATGTCATTAAAAACATTGTGTGCAGTATAAATATGGAAAAATTTTCCTTTCCGGAGAAATTGTAAGACGAATGTTAATATTCGATGCTGGCAGTGGATTACAGTGTAATCATTCGCTCTTATTAATCTTTTTAATTCAAAATATAATGGAATTAGTTTACTTATTACAGGCTCGTTCTTGAGCTGTATATGTTTAATCCCTTTTTTCTTAAGTATATCTACAAATATTCCCCCTGCCGAGGCTACAGTAACGGATTCGGCTTTTCCGGCAAAATATGCGGCAAGATTAAGCGTAAACCTTTCTGCTCCTCCTACTTCCATTGTCTTTACAAGGTAAAGAATTTTTATATTCTTTATTTCAGATGTCATTCTTAAATATAATCTGTATTGCCTTTCTTAGAAAAAAAGGTATGCCTTGAATAAGATATCTTTTGTAGAGTCTCTTGGGCTCCTGCAAAAGCCGCCATGCCCATTCTAAAGATAATTTCTGAAATATTAAAGGACTGCGCTTCTTGTTACCAGTGTAAAAATCAAATACTGCTCCTACTCCGATATTTATTCTTGCTCCTATTTGGTCCTTGTGTTTGTCCAGCCATAATTCCTGACGTGGATTGCCAAGTGCCAAAAATAAAACATCGGGTTTAACTTTTATCAGTTCTTCCAGAACTGAATTGTTTTCATCTTTATCTAGTTCAAAGTTGTAGGGTGGACTTATTGCCGCTGCTATTCTGCAGTTCGGATATAGAGATGATATTTTTGCGGTTAACTCGCTAATAACTTTTTTACTTGATCCTACAAAAGCAATTCTCAAAGGAATATCAGATGATAGACTTAAAATCAATTCAAAAAGATCATTTCCCGTTACTCGATTAATATTCTTTTTATACTTTAATTTTAAAAAGTGAGTAATGCTTATTCCATCTGGTAATACAAGCTCTGCTTGTTTGCATATAGAATTGAATTCTTCATTAATTAATGCGTTTCTGAAAAATTCCAGGTTAAAAGTAATAATTAATGCAGGTTTCCCCGCTTTAGCAAGAATTTTAATGAAATACTCCCTTAATTCTGCTAAATTGGTAGAAACTATACTAATTTTCTCTAAATCAAGTGTATCCAAAAAAATAGGTTATTATTTATTTATATAATCTACTAAATTAGTAATTAAAATTTATGGAAAAAGATGAAGAATCTTCATTATACTGTGCTTTTCTTCCTGTTAGCATTTAATTTTTCTTTTTCACAGGTTATAATTAAAAATTATAACCAAAGAAGCAATAAAATTGATTGTGAAATCAATTTTTCTTCAATACCCTATAAAAGAACTACCTCGGGTACTGAAAACGTTATTAGTTTTAATGGATTTAAGAATGAAGCTAAACCGGGCCAACTAGCTCTCCCCACAAGAAACATTGTAATCGCGCTTCCGGCTTATTCAAAAGTCTCTGTGGTTTTAAACCCCGTTGTTGTTAATAAAATAAAAGGTAAACCTGCCGTAAATCCGTCAGTATCCGTCAATAGCGAAGGCGACGTTATCTATAAAGATATGAAAAGCATTGCCGTTGGTACTCAGCAGGAACTTGTTAAAATAAAAGGATATTTGTGGGTAAGGAATTATTATTGTGTAGATCTCGAAGTTAGTCAGTACCTCGCTAACAATAATATCATTAATGAATTGCAAAAGGGCACACTTTCTCTGTCCATTCTAAGCCCCGGTAATGTAAAAACTATTAATATTCCTCAGGGTAAAGAGGAAAAAGATCTGCTCTCCTCTTCAATATTGAATTTTAATTATGCGGCTCAGCTTGATAAAAAATATTTTGAACCTTTAACCAGAAATGATTCGTGGATCGATTATTCCAAAACTTACCTTAAAATTGGAACATATAGGGACGGTATCTACAGAATAACTAAAGCTGATCTTGGAAATTCAGGGGTTGACGCCTCTATTATTCCATTAAATTCCTTTCGCCTTTTTACTAGAGGACAGGAAATTCCTGTTCTTACAAAAGGCACAAATAATTTTCTTGATGATTCTGGTTATATCGAATTCTTCGGTAGAAGAAATATGGGTGCTAATTACCGCCAGCTTAACGGACCTGGCCAGCCGTATAATGAATATCTCGACCGCTATTCTGATACAACTATTTATTGGCTTACCTGGGGAGGTGACACCGCTAAGGTTACTCCCGCTCTTCCTGCTTATTCAAGCTTACCCGTTGATACTGTAAAGTATTACGCTGAAATTGTTCACTATGAACAGAATCTGTATTGGGATTATTCTATCTCAAGTTTGGTCGACAGACAGTTCCCGCAGTATAAACAGAATCAAACCTGGGTCTGGGGCCAGCAATATCCCGGGGTTTATCGGGATACCTTTATAATATCCGATGTATTTCCGGGTAAATTTGCAAAAGCATTCTATAAAATTCAGGATTATGCTTCTGATATTTATACAAATGCTCACAAAGTTGGGATTTCTATCAATAACGATCCAACTGTTTACGATTCCGTCCTTTTTGATAAAAATCAGCAGTTCATGGATACAGCTCAGTTTAGTTCTAATCTCCTTGTAAATGGAATCAATATCTTAAATGCAACTTCTTTTCCTACTCAGGCAAACCTTAATTCGATAGCTTACGACTGGTATGAAGTCGAATACCCACGATACCTTAAAGCTGTAAATGATTCTCTTAAGTTTGCCATCAATGATCAGGTAGGTAAATATCTCCGCTCTTTTAAGTTAACTAACTTTTCTTCCGGTAATGTTGTCTTATATAAATATTCACCTCAGATAATTAAGATTCCCGGCGTCATCATTAATGGAAATGAAATTGATTTTTCTGATTCAGTTTCTCCGGGTGATAAGTATTTCATAATAAATCAATCAAAAATATCTTCTCCGGTTTATTATTATAAGAAGATGTTTACTGATATTGCTGATTCAAATATTCAGGCTGATTATATTCTTATTACCCATCCGGTTTTAATTCCTACTGCCGCTAAGTACGCTTCTTTTATCTCTCAGAATTATAATTTGAAAACCAGAGTAATAAATGTTTTTGATATTTATGATCAGTTCAATTACGGTTATCTTGCGCCTGAGCCTATAAAAGATTTTCTTATGGCGGCTAGCCAATACTGGCAGGCACCT